>SESD01000197.1_pt1 | contig 37092 bp, 40 predicted proteins | sample 3171411 | NCBI WGS metagenome assembly SESD01 (sample SAMN06051880, study PRJNA518727) | freshwater metagenome | biome: subpolar coniferous forest; feature: holomictic lake; material: water; isolation source: holomictic Lake 442, 16.5 m depth | place: Canada: near Kenora, Ontario | collected...
TTAAAAATATGTGCAGTGTCTAGAATCATCTTGATGGTCATGCTGGCCGTTGTAAGTACGAGTGTGCGGGCTGAATGGGTGCTGGTTAGTGGTAGCACAGATGATGGCATTAGCGCATATGCCGACTCCTCTACCATTCGTAAAAAGAACAATAGGGTCACAATGTGGACTTTGATTGACTATAGGGTGCCTCAGAAATCTGAAGGCAAAACGTTTATGTCAGTAAAATCTCAAAATGAGTATGACTGCAGAACGGAACAGTCACGAATAATATATGCAAATGTCTACCTAAAAAGTATGGCTAGGGGTGAAGTAGTTAGTGCCTCCATTAAACCCCGTAATTGGGAGCCAAATGAACCCGACAGCGTAGGTGAAGCATTATGGGGGATTGCTTGTGAAGTCAGTCCGTAACCGCTTTCTCCCTGCAATTGCAGGGATTAGTCTCGCACTGACCCTTGTCTCGCGATCCGGGCTCACTTTACTGATGCGGCAAGTGCGGTTTTTGTGACGACGACACAACACCCGTTTCTGGCTTAGCTTAACCACAGCAAGCGTTTTTGTCGGATTAAAATTAATTTACCAGAAAAGAAAGTCTGCTTCTTCAGGTTTATTATCCAGTCCCTTTTGAGTAATATACTGGCAGAAAAATTCACGCAATAATAAACCGAATGCCGACCCTCACATCTGGCACCATGCGCCAAATCACCAAAATGTTATTACAGCGATTCCTCACCACTGCATTCATCTGCTGCGTACTCAGTATCGGTACTGTCGCGGCAGCGCCTATGGATGAGGGTATATCAGCCTACCTCAAGGGCAATTATAAGAAGGCACTCGCGATATGGGAGCCACTGGCTACGCAGGGAAATGCAGAGGCTCAGTATTGGCTTGGATCACTGTATTTCAATGGTCAGGGTGGGGTGCTACAGGATTATAAAATAGCCATGAAACTAGCTCACCAGTCTGCAACGCAAGGGCTTGCAAGCGCACAGTTTGTCTTGGGTCATATGTATGCCGATGGTGAGGGTACGGGGCAAGACTTTCAGGAGGCGGTTAAATGGTTCCGTCTAGCTGCGGAGCAGGGGCATGAGGCTGCTAGAAAGATTCTGAAGACCCCTAAGATGATTGAGGCAGCAAAGAGTCTTGATCCCCCTCAAGATCAGCCCGAAGCAGAGATACTCAGTCTACCAGGAGCCCTCCCCCCTGTGAAATAAGGCCTTCCTCTGGTTACCGCAGCGCCCCCATATTTATTCACAAATGACATGACTCCAATACTGACACGCCTGGAATTCTCAAGGGTTCAATTAAAGGTCGAGCCAGATACTGCCCGTTCTGTTTCGATCAAATAGAACTACAGAAGAATCTACGGGATGTGCCGCAGTATATTGGAGACGAGGGTATGGAAAGACTTCTTTGAGTCCTGATTATTTCCTGAGACTACTACTGTTGAAGAGATCTTCTCGTCAGATACTTCCGAGTAAAAAAATCTGCAATAGCTTTCCCAATCCTTGTTGTAGTCCTTCAACTGATCTTGCGGGACATGCTGCCTAAAGTGCACGAAGGCCTTTTGCATTGCGGGCAATCGGGCATAAAGGTGAGCCTCGATATCTTGCGGCCAATTGACAGGATCAGGGTATAAACCGGAGAGCGATTCTAGAATAGTGTCACGGAAGTACTCTGCAGCACTGATCTTCCGTCTCCGATCAACCAATTCATTAATCCCGATACCGACGACGATCAGTCCCAAAAGAGCTAACGGCCACATGGGCATGTGGTCTAAATAGGCAGAAATCTGCTCAGTAAATTCGTCCATACTCTTCCTATTCTTGATAGCTCCGCCAGATGTTAGGCTGGAGCGGTGGAGATTATAGATCCTGTTAGGATCCAGTCACAAGCTGGCTAACTCTACCACTATTTGCAGCGGCTCATCTCATCAACAACACGGGCTTGATAGCCAAAGTCTGAGCAATCTTACTCGCAGCCTGCTGAGCTAGTGTCTGGTCAGCATAAGGACCAACGTATACTCTGAATAAGCCATCTCGCGAACTGATACTGAGAGTATCGGCAACTGAAGAAAGTTCAGAACGCATGCGAATAAGGAAGTTATCTGCATTATCAAAGAGACTGAAGGCACCTAGCTGCAGGTAGATCCCACTCATATTCTCGGTGGCCGCGGGTGAGGCCATGGTGTTCTTCACGACTGGCGACGCGACTACAGTCTGCAAGACGGATTCTTTACCAGGAAGGATACTCTCTACCTCCACACTCGCACTCCCCCCCCCCAATACACCGAGCTTGTATGCGGCCGTATAGGAGAGATCGATCAGGCGGTCGGAATGAAATGGACCGCGATCATTGACACGGACTACCACCGACTTACCATTCTTAATGTTAGTAACTCGGACATAACTGGGTAGCGGTAGAACAGGATGAGCAGCGGTCATGCCATACATATCGTAGATTTCACCGGATGCCGTTTTCTGGCCGTGGTAACGCCGTCCATACCAAGAAGCGATACCGCGCTCCTTATAGGGCTCCAGCACAGTCATCGGCGTATAGGATTTTCCCAGTGCGACATAAGGCCTCATATTGGCCTTGCGCAAGGGCTCATCCCAAGGTACGGCATCAGACAGGGCCGCAAGATTTGGCGGTGGATTATCGCCAGGACCGTCATCCAGATAATAACCACCACCCCTTTTTATAATACCGCCAGAAGTGGTCGAAGAAATCTGCTCCGCAGCATCCATTTTCGGAATGCTGCTACAGCCCGTAAGGATCAAGAGAGCTGTCAGTACGACAACTTGCATGACCGGTATAGGCTCATGTGATATGCCGCCGACTGCAGCGTTTTTGCTCCTCACGTCTTCACCAGTTTGGGGTGAGTTTCTATGCTCATTAAGATACCGAAACCCAGCAGCATTGTCACCATCGACGTGCCCCCATAGCTGATTAGAGGGAGTGGTACCCCCACCACCGGTAAGATACCTACGACCATCCCTATATTGACGAATATGTAAGTAAAAAAGGTTAGCGTAATGGACCCTGCAACAAGACGGGTAAACTGTGTCGATGCATTGGCAGTGATCATCATCCCTCGACCTATTACCACCAGATACAATATCAATAGAGCGGTATTACCCACCAGTCCAAACTCCTCCGAGAATACCGCGAATATAAAGTCAGTACTTTTTTCAGGAAGAAAATCAAGATGGGTCTGGGTTCCCTGCTGCCAGCCCTTACCGATGAGGCCTCCGGATCCGATGGCAATGGTCGACTGAATCGTGTGATAACCTGCCCCAAGAGGATCCTGGGTAGGATCAAATAGCGTCATGATGCGACGGCGCTGGTAATCATGAAGCATCACCCATAGCACTGGCAGGCTTCCTAAACTGACGACTAACAGTCCCACGATGATGCGCCAAGACAGTCCCGCGAGAAACAGCACATAGAAACCACTGGAAGCAATCAACAACGTCGTACCTAAATCAGGCTGACGTAGTATCAGTAGAAGAGGCAGTATCAGCAGCAATGTCGCTACCGCGTAGTCACGCAATCTCAGGGTGACCTCGTGCTTATCAAAATACCATGCCATCATGAGCGGAACTGCCAGCTTCATTAGTTCAGAGGGCTGGATACGGGTCACACCGATATTGAGCCAGCGCCGGGCACCATTTTGAATTTCACCGAACAGTGCCACTCCGATCAGCAGCATCAGCCCGATCATATAGAGCGGCACCGCTAATCGCATGATGTGCTGCAAGGGGATGTTGGCCACAAGCCACATGATCGCAAGTGCTACCAGCATATTAATGAGCTGATTACTGACGCGACTGAGATTAGCATCCGTAGCACTGTAGAGCACCAGCAGGCCCACCAGCATCAACAATAGCAATCCCACCAGCAGAAAGTTATCCACGTAGCGAGTGAGGTAGTGCCACAATCGTGCGGAGTTAGTCATGAACACCCTCCCCGTCATCCCCCGTTTCTCGCGCTGCACCTGCAGGCAACTTACCGAGTAGGAAGTAATCAATCACCAATCGCGCGATCGGCGCGGCGGCAGAACCACCATGCCCCCCATTTTCTACCAGAACCGCCAGTGCAATCCTCGCCTTTTCAGCCGGCGCATAAGCAATGAAGAGTGCATGATCGCGGTGACGCTCATTCACCTTACTCTCCACATACTTCTCCCCCTGCTTCATCCCAATTACTTGCGAGGTGCCTGTCTTTCCAGCGAAACTATATGGCGCACCCGCCCCAGCACGGGCTGCTGTCCCACCGGGCCGAGTCACGTCCACTAGCGCCTTATGCACGTGAGCCACGTTGTCTGGATTGAGACTCAGTGTATAAAGCGGTTCTGTAACGATATCCCGTACTTCCCCGGTCTTACTGCTCGTAACTTGCTTCACCAGATGAGGCCGGAAGGCGGTGCCATTACTCGCAAGTATGGCGGTGGCAAACGCCAGTTGCAGCGGGGTAGCTAGATTATATCCTTGGCCGATACCGACGGAAATTGTATCGCCCGCATACCATTTCTGCTGATGACGCTTCGCTTTCCATTCCTGCGAGGGTAGCAGCCCTGAAACCTCACCATCGATGTCGATCCCGGTGAGTTTACCCAACCCAAACTGACTGATGAAACTGAAAATTTTATCAATGCCGAGATCATTCGCAAGCCCGTAGTAATACGTATCACAAGAAATGACCAAGGACTTGTGCAGATCCACTCTACCATGACCGCCTTCTTTCCAGTCTCGGTAGCGGTGACCACTGCCGGGTAGACTGAAGAAACCCGCATCACTGATGGCGTACTGGGGGGTACGCCTTTTCAATTCGAGGCCGGCCAGAGCCATGAATGGCTTGAATGTGGAGCCCGGGGGGTAAAGACCTCTCAGTGCTCGATTATTCAGTGGTTTATCGATTGAATTATTGAGTAGATCCCAACTCTCCGAGTCAATTCCATCCACAAAAAGGTTAGGATCAAACCCCGGCTTACTAACAAATGCAAGTACATCGCCGCTCGTAGGATCAATCGCCACAAGAGCGCCACGCCTTTCACCAAATGCCTGTTCGGCAACCTCCTGCAACTTGGCATCGAGTGACAGCTTTAGATTATTTCCAGAGACCGGCGGGTTGCGAGACATTACCCTTACCGCCCGACCAGCTGCGTCGGTCTCTACTTCCTCAGAACCGGTGATGCCGTGCAACTCCTTTTCATAACTCTGTTCGATACCGATCTTGCCGATATAATCGGAGCCGCGGTAATTAGCGAAATCTCCACCAGACTCCAACTCCTTCAAGTCTTGAGTATTGATGCGGCTGATATAGCCCACCACATGGGACGCCCCCTCCCCCTTCGGGTACTGGCGAAACAAGCGCGCCTTGATTTCTACCCCGGGGAATCGATAGCGATTCGCCGCAAAACGCGCTACCTCAATATCTGATAGACGGGTACGTATCGGCAGACTTTCAAATTGCCGGCTCTCCCCCAGTAATTTTTTGAAGCGTTTACGGTCTCTCCCCGATACCTCTACCACGCTCGACAGATCGTTGATAGTGGCCTCAAGATTAGCAACCTTGCTCGGGATGATTTCCAGTGTATAGGCCGAGTAGTTATGCGCCAGTACCTCTCCATGACGATCAAGGATTAGACCACGGTTGGGTACGACGGGGGAGATGGATATGCGGTTAGCTTCCGCCAGGGTGTGGTAGTGATCCCGCTGAGAGACCTGCAAATAAAAAAAGCGGGCAAAAAGCAGGCAAAATAGGAGAATCACAAAGCCAACACTAACGGAGATTCTCTGCTTGAAATTGTGTAGCTCACGTCCGTGGTTGCGAAGCTCGACAGACCGCCTCATAGCGCATCTGAATCAGGTCTTCGCCTCTGGGGTATCCTCACTAAAGTCGGGAGCAATGGCCATAACAGCCCACCACTCACACTGGCAAGAAGGAAGTCCCATTCCGGTAGATTGGCGTTGATCAGTATCCCTGTTAATAGCATAACAAGTTGCGCCGAGAGCAGTAGTAGAACGACCTGCGGTACCTGCTTATGAAGACTAAATATGCCGAGACGACGATGCATCAGCAGCGCAATAAAGGACATCACACTATAAGATAGGGCATGCTGTCCGAGCATGCTGGCATCGCCCACATCCATCATCAGTCCCATGAGGAAAGATGCACCCATACCGACCCGCTGGGGCTGATTAATGCTCCAGTAAAGTACCAGCAAAGCAACACAGTCTGGTCTTAGCAACAGTGCAATACCGTGCAGAGGGAGCAAATTTAGTACCAGCGCCACTGCCAGACTGAGAACGATGAACAGACTCCCAACATTCGAGAGGGGCCCATGCTTAGAAGAATCAATGAAGGCCAACTTTTCCTCGTTTTTTAACTTCCGGAATGTTCTCCGCAGGCTCCTCTGGTCTTTCCGGAATAGGCGGCAGTGGTGACAGGATTAGCACTTGCCGATTACGACTCACACCGGCAGCGGGGATGCAGGTGATACGAGCAAAAGAATAAGTGGTATCGCTCTCTATTTTTGATACCCTCGCCACTGGCAGTCCGGGAGGGTAAATGCCATCTATCCCCGACGTAACCAGCAGATCCCCACTCTGAATATCTGCATTAGCTGCCAGATAACGCAGCTCCAATGTCCCATCCTCGCCAATTCCAGACACCATAGAACGTAACCCATTCCGTACCAACTGTACCGGCACTGAATGATCCTTATCAGTGATCAACGTCACTTCTGACAGCCATGGATAGATGCGCGTAATCTGTCCGATCACACCGACATCATCCACCACCACCTGACCGAGCTGAATACCACTCAGGCTCCCCTTGCCGAGCGTGACTTTGCGGCTAAAGGGATCATTCGGAATATAAAGGATCTCAGCCATGGTGGACTGGGTCTCCATCCTCAGCTCCATTTCCAGCAAATTACGCAACTGTATATTCTCAGCTTCCAGCGCTAATAACCCTAACAACTTCCCCTGATCGGAAAGATGCTGTTGCCGCAGATGAGCGATCTCGTCGACTAGGCTCCGACTAACGAATAGCCCGCTCACCTGATCAAAGATCTCCGTTGGCAAATATGCCATTCTCTGCAGCGGATCAACTGCCATGGCGACGGTCTGGCGGATTTCAGGGAGATATTTAAAGCGGGTATCCATCACCATCAGCAGTAGTGACAGCAATGCAAAAAAAACCAGACGGGCCAGTGGGCCGGGGCCGTGCCTGAAAAACTGCGGGGTTGTTTCCATCAGACTTAGTTTTCAGGTCTCAAGTTGTACCCAGTCTGGGCACCCTGATCTCTACACGCAAAAACGTTCAATCACTCGAGAATATGCCAACCAGCTGATCCATACTCTCTAGCGCAACACCTGAACCACGCACCACGCAGGTCAGCGGGTCTTCTGCGATGATCACCGAGAGACCCGTCTCTTCCATCAGCAAACGGTCAATGTCACGCAGCAACGCGCCGCCACCGGTCAGCACCATGCCCTTTTCAGCGATATCTGCACCGAGTTCTGGCAGCGTGTGCTCCAGCGCGGACTTCACCGCGCTAACAATACTATTCAGAGGATCGGTCAGAGCTTCCAAGGTTTCATTGCTGGAAATGGTAAAGCTGCGTGGGATCCCTTCCGCCAGGTTACGGCCCTTGACCTCCATTTCTCGTACTTCAGAACCGGGGAAAGCCGAACCGATTTCTTTTTTAATCTGCTCGGCGGTCACTTCACCGATTAGCATGCCATAGTTACGTCGTATGTAATTGATGATGGCCTCATCAAACTTATCGCCCCCCACCCGTACTGAGTTTGAGTAAACAACCCCTCCGAGTGAGATCACACCGACTTCGGTAGTACCACCTCCGATATCGACCACCATCGATCCGGTCGCCTCCTCAACTGGCAGATTGGCTCCGAGGGCCGCGGCCATCGGTTCCTCAATCAGTTCCACCTTCCGAGCACCTGCACCATAGGCCGCTTCCCGAATGGCCCGACGCTCCACTTGAGTGGATCCACAAGGAACGCAAATCACAATACGCGGATTAGCAGAGAATAGGCGCGGTGGATTCACCTTCCTGATGAAATGCTTCAACATCTGCTCAGTCACAGTAAAGTCAGCGATCACGCCATCCTTCATCGGTCGTATCGCAGTGATATTGCCCGGGGTGCGGCCCAGCATCTGCTTAGCCGCTAGGCCCACCTGCTGAATCACTTTCTTGCCGCTGGGTCCGCCATCCTGGCGGATCGCCACCACCGATGGTTCATTCAGTACAATGCCTTGCCCACGGACGTAAATCAGGGTATTAGCCGTTCCCAGATCAATCGCCATGTCGGTCGAAAAATATCCTTTTAGGATATTATTATTTATGAAATTAAGCATAGTTGGAGAGCTTCGTTAGTCTCGTGTAAGTATGAATAAGTGAAAAAATACCAACAGTAGCAGCAGCGTACAGAAAGGATAACGTCGTTTAACTGGACTATGATACCCTATATCATGTGGATGAATATAAGGGTTTTGTAGCTGATGTCTCTGACTTTAGACGATATAAAGCGTGTTGCAAATCTTGCTTGCATTGAAACTAGTGAGACTGAGGCGGCCGCTGCGCTAGTCCATCTGTCCGGCATTTTCAGTCTGATCGAACAGATGCAGGCGGTAGACACCTCCACTGTCAAGCCGATGTCCCATGCCCAGGATGTGATGCAGAGGCTGCGTGATGACATGGTAACCGAGTCCGATCAGCGCGAATTATTCCAGTCGATAGCGCCCAAGACCGAGTCTGGGCTTTATCTTGTCCCAAAGGTTCTTGAGTAATGCCTCGGTATGCCATTAGAGCTCCACTCAGTCCTTCTACGATCTACCCCACCTCACGACTAACATGCTGAACTCTAGCCTTCATCAGCTCTCGGCTCTGATCGCCGCAAAAAAAATCTCCAGCGTTGAACTGACCAACGAATTTCTCAAGCGCGTGAAGGCACAAAACCCAGTCTACAACGCTTTCATCACGGTCAATGAGGAGATGAGTCTCGCTCAAGCGCAAGCTGCCGATGCAATGATTGCATCCGGGAAGGGGCACCCTCTGACCGGCATCCCGATCGCCCAGAAAGACATTTTTTGTACCAAGGGGTGGCTGACCACCTGCGGATCTAAAATGCTATCTAACTTTATCTCTCCCTACGATGCTGGAGTAATTGAACGTTTCAATACTGTCGGCGCAGTGAATATCGGCAAGACCAACATGGACGAATTTGCCATGGGATCGAGCAACGAGACCTCTTTTTATGGTCCGGTAAAAAATCCCTGGGATATCACAACAGTACCTGGTGGCAGCTCTGGTGGCTCTGCCTGTGCCGTGGCCGCACGCATGGCCCCCGCCGCCACCGGCACCGATACAGGCGGATCCATCCGACAACCGGCAGCCTTATGCGGCATCTCAGGCATCAAGCCAACCTACGGACTGGTATCACGTTACGGCATGATCGCGTTCGCTTCGAGTCTCGATCAAGCCGGACCAATGGCGAAATCAGCTGAAGATCTGGCACTGATGATGAATGTCATGGTGGGATTTGATACCCGCGACTCGACCAGCCTACAGCGTGCCCCCGAGGACTACTCACGCGATCTCGCGAGACCACTTCAAGGGCTGCGTATCGGATTACCGAAAGAGTACTTCGTCGATGGATTGAGCTCTGATGTATCCTCTGCAGTAGAATCGGCCATCGCGGAATATCGCAAACTGGGTGCAGAAACAGTGGAAGTGTCACTACCCAATACTAAGCTTTCCATCCCTGTTTACTATGTATTGGCCCCTGCTGAGGCATCCAGTAACCTATCTCGCTATGATGGTGTACGGTACGGGCACCGTGCCCCTGAATATGTCGACCTCAATGATATGTACCAGAAGAGCCGGGCTCAGGGATTTGGTGCAGAGGTCAAACGTCGCATCCTGATCGGCGCCTACGTACTATCACACGGGTATTACGATGCTTACTACATTCAGGCTCAGAAACTGCGTCGGCTAATCGCCCAAGATTTTTCTGAAGCCTTCAAACATTGCGACATCATCATGGGCCCAACCACACCCACGACTTCATTCCCACTAGGAGAAAAAAGTGGCGACCCGGTACAGATGTATCTGTCCGACACTTACACCATCGCCACCAATCTGGCTGGACTTCCTGGCATGTCGATCCCCGCCGGCTTTGGCAACAATAACCGGCCTGTAGGCCTACATATCATCGGGAATTATTTTGCCGAAGCACAAATGCTCAATGCCGCACACCAGTATCAGCAGGTGACGGATTGGCATATACGGATTCCAGACACACTGACTGACTTATAGAAACACGACAGAAAAATGCAATGGGAAACGGTTATTGGTCTTGAGGTGCATACGCAACTCTCGACCCAATCAAAAATATTTTCGGGGGCCCCGACTGCGTTTGGTGCAGCTCCCAATGCCCAGGCCTGCGCGGTCGATATTGCTTTGCCAGGCGTGTTACCGGTACTGAATCATGGTGCAGTAGAGCGAGCGATCAGGTTTGGTCTATCGGTCGGCGCAAAAATTAATTCGCCCTCTATCTTCGCTCGTAAGAATTATTTCTATCCAGACCTGCCTAAAGGCTATCAGATCAGTCAATATGAGTTGCCTGTGGTTGCTGGCGGCAGTGTGAAAATCCAGGTTGGTGATACTGGACATGAATACGAAAAGACCATCCGTCTCACCCGGGCTCACCTGGAAGAGGATGCGGGCAAGTCGTTGCATGAAGACTTTCAAGGCATGACCGGTATAGATCTGAACCGTGCCGGCACACCCTTGTTGGAGATCGTCTCCGAACCTGACATGCGCAGCAGCGATGAAGCTGTCGCCTTTGCAAAGACCCTACACTCGCTGGTCCGATGGATCGACATCTGTGATGGCAACATGCAGGAAGGCTCCTTCCGTTGCGATGCCAATGTATCAGTCCGCCTCCTCGGCTCTGACAAGCTTGGTACTCGGTGTGAGATAAAGAATCTCAACTCGTTCCGCTTCTTAGAGAAGGCTATCAACTACGAGTCTAGGCGGCAGATAGAGATTCTGGAAGATGGCGGGACCATTCGCCAAGAGACCCGGCTCTACGACTCGGATAAGAACGAAACACGAACCATGCGCAGTAAAGAAGATGCGCAGGACTACCGTTACTTCCCCGATCCGGATCTACTGCCACTCGCAATCTCTGAGGACTGGGTCAATCATATAAGAACAATGTTGCCTCAGTTACCTGAGGCCAGGCGCAGTAATTATATTACGGAGTATGGCCTCTCCTCATACGATGCCGGGGTATTAACCTCGTCTAAAGAGATGGCAAGTTATTTTGAGAGCACGGTAGAGCTGTTACCAACACAGGCCAAGCTCTGCACTAACTGGATCATGAGCGAAGTAAACGGACGTCTGCATAAAGAGTCTCTTGATATTGCGCAGTGCCCTGTCACTCCTGCTCAGTTATCACTACTGCTGTTACGCGTCAGCGACGGAACGATCTCGGGGAAAACCGCCAAGGACGTGTTCGATGCCATGTGGCAAGGCGAGTGTAATGGCAATGCTGACCTCATTATCGAGACCAGAGGCCTAAAACAGATCTCGGATATGAGCGAGATCGAGAAGCTTATAGATGACATTCTTGCGGCTAATCCGCAGCAGGTATCGGACTACCATCATGGCAAGGAAAAGGCTTTCAATTCCCTTGTTGGTCAAGCGATGAAGGCCACAAAGGGTAAGGCCAACCCCTCTCAAGTAAATGATTTACTGAAAAAGAAACTGACGGGGTGATCAATTGGAGAACGTCCTGAGCCAGGATTAATATTCTGATCTGGTTTGATGAGTAGTCCCTTTACTAAACCCCTAAAAGCATGGGAGAATCCGGCCCCTGCCAATCTGCTGAACCCCAATATCCACCTCCATGCCCCTCATTACTCTAGAAAAAGTCTGTCTCGCTTTTGGTCACCATGCCCTGCTTGATCATGTGGACCTACAGCTTGACCCGGGTGAACGTATCGGCCTGATCGGCAGGAACGGCGGCGGCAAGTCCAGTCTGCTCCGTATCTTGGCAGGCGATATCAAGCTAGATGATGGCAAAGTATGGCGCGCGCCAGCATTAAGGCTGGCCTATGTGCCTCAGGAGCCAGAGCTTGATGCCGCCAATACAGTATTCCAAGAGGTATCCAATGGGCTCGGCACGGTCAGTCAGGTACTACTTGATTACCACGAGGTATCTCATGCTCTGAGTGATGGTGAAGGAGATACTGAAGCACTGTTGGAGCGCTTGCAAGATCTGCAGAGCGAGCTGGAGGCGCAGGATGGTTGGCGCATTCAGGGCAAGGTGGAGACTGTCATTCACCAGCTTAACCTTCCGGAGGATACCTTGATCGGCCACCTCTCAGGAGGACTGAAAAAACGGGTCGCACTGGCACGCGCGCTGGTCGTTTCCCCGGATGTTCTTTTACTGGATGAGCCCACCAATCACCTAGACTTTTCTTCTATTGAATGGCTGGAAGGACTACTCAAGGATTTTGTCGGGAGTGTTCTATTCGTCACACATGACCGTCGTTTTCTAGATAATGTAGCAACAAGAATTATTGAGTTAGATCGCGGCAACTTGGCGACATTTAACTGTAATTTCGCAGAATATCAGCTCAAAAAGGAGGAGATGCTCGAAGTTGAAGCCACTCATAACCAGAAATTTGACAAGGTGCTGGCTCAAGAAGAAGTCTGGATACGCAAGGGTATACAGGCTCGCCGCACTCGTAATGAGGGCAGAGTAAGGCAACTAGAGGCACTCCGTCTGGAGCGAGCTGCCCGACGCAACCGAGTCGGGACGGTTAATCTCAGCGTAGACGAGGGCGCACGATCCGGCCGAATGGTGGCTGAGTTAGAGCACGTCAGTAAGAGTTATGGCGACAAGGTCATTATCAGGGACTTCTCCTGCCGTATTATGCGCGGCGACCGGGTAGGGTTGCTGGGACCCAATGGGGCCGGAAAATCAACTCTACTAAAACTAATATTGGGTGAATTGCAACCCGATAGCGGCACGGTGAGACAGGGAACCAAGCTTGCGGTCGCTTATTTTGACCAGATGCGAGAGCAGCTAAATGAAGAGGCCACACTGATAGACACCATCAGTCAGGGATCAGACTTCATCGAGATCGGTGGCGCGAGGAAACATGTTATCAGCTATCTAGAGGATTTCTTGTTTGCGCCCGAGAGAGCTCGATCACCCGTAAAGTCACTCTCAGGCGGAGAGCGCAACCGGCTTCTGCTGGCGCGCTTATTCACTCGTCCTAGTAACGTACTGGTGCTCGATGAGCCCACCAACGACCTAGATATTGAGACGCTTGAGCTATTAGAAGTACTACTTCAGAGCTACTCCGGCACGCTTTTCTTGGTCAGCCACGACCGCGCATTTCTCGACAATGTTGTGACCCAGGTGATTGCATTCGAGGGAGATGGTGCGCTGATGGAGTATGTAGGCGGCTACGATGATTGGGTCCGGGCGAAGAACTTTGTGAAAACAACGACAAATCAGGAAATAATTCAGAAACAGCCCCTACCCTCACCGACCAAATCCCCCAAACCAACTCCCCGCACAAAATTAAGCTCCAATGAGTCCCGTGAACTGGAATCACTCCCCGCAAAGATCGAAACTCTGGAGCTGGAACAGGCCGGAATTACTCACCGACTGGCAGATCCAGCTATTTACCGTGATAAACAAAGTGAAGTCAGGGTGTTACAGTCACGGTCAGCCGCCATCGAGGAGGAACTGACGGGCGCTCTTGCTCGGTGGGACGAACTAGAGGCAAAACAAGCTACAACAACCCGCTCGGGGAAAGAATAGTATTAGATTTCATTAATCAGGACCACTTTATCCATTGACCGAAAATGACACATCGTTTAAAGTGGCACTTTTTGAAGAAGGGGGTACCCACAATGAAGCAATCAGCAATGGTGAAACTACTTGCCGGAAGCCTACTCTTGGCAATTTCCAGTATGGCTCAAGCCCAGTCTGGGGGAGATGCCGCAGCAGGCAAGCAGAAAGCATCCATGTGTGCCGGTTGCCATGATATAGAGGGTTACCGTACCGCCTTCCCTAAGGTCTACCATGTTCCCAGGCTCAAAGGGCAACACGGTGAATATATGCTCAAGTCGCTCGAAGGTTACAAGAATGGCAGCCGTAGCCATCCCAGCATGGACGCCATCGCGGTCACACTTACCGCTCAGGATATGAAGGATTTGGTTGCTCATTACACCAGCGGTGGAAGATAGTTTCGTCATTCACGTAAGGATATCATCATGAAAAAAATGATCATTGCAGCAATGGGCGCCTCATGGCTGCTAGTTTCTGGACAGGGAATCGCGGCCGATATTGAAGCCGGCAAGAAGAAAGCCTCTGAAACATGTGCAGCCTGTCATGGCGCCGATGGCAATAGCCCAACTCCGAACTTCCCAAAGCTCGCCGGTCAGCATGCGGACTATCTAGCAAAGGCACTGAACGACTATAAATCTGGCGCCCGTAAGGACCCCATCATGGGCGGCATGTCGGCAGCTCTGAGCAAACAAGATGTTGAAAATCTGGCGGCCTACTATGCCACTCAGCCTGGCCTGAAGACCAAGTAGCACACTACAAAGTGACCGGGGATACTCCGGTCGAGATTCTAACGAATCAAAAAAGGGCCTACCGGCCCTTTTTTTATATCCTCTGATCAGCCCTCTCGTCGATCTAAACAGTCAAAATAGATCATCGCATCCGGTGCAGACTGTCCACGCTGCGCCTGCCAGATCATTTCCGCCAGGCACTCTATGACTTGATGCATAGCATCATGTTCGTCTCCGCATCTTTTCAGCAGACGGTCAAAACGCTCGCATATACCCAACGGCTGATCGATGGAGAGTTGCTCCTTGATGGCGATATGCATACTCATATGCAGAAAAGGATTGGTATCGCCCATTTCTGGCGAATAATCCTTGTCTCGATAACGTTCAATATCGTCGAGTATTCCGTGATATTCCGGGTGCAACAGGATCACCCCGAGCGCCATATCCTCCATCCCGGAGAGCACTTCCCGATGGCGGTACTTACGCCAAGCATCGAAGAAGAGTTGACGCGCTTGATCTCTGGAGGGGTTAAACATCCATCAGCCTGATACTTGAATAGCCGAATTATTCTTTACTACTTTCTGCTTAAACTCGCATAAATTGTTGATCCCACATATTCCGCACTCTGGTTTTCGAGCCTTGCACACATAACGTCCGTGCAGGATCATCCAGTGATGAGCATCATGGCGGAACTCCTCTGGGATGAATTTCAACAACTTTAGCTCCACCTCCAGCACATTCTTCCCAGGAGCGATTCCAGTCCGGTTGGCAACCCTAAAGATATGTGTATCCACGGCGATGGTAGGCTCTCCAAACGCGGTATTCAATACGACGTTAGCGGTCTTACGTCCCACACCAGGAAGCCTTTCTAACTCATCACGTGTCCGTGGAACTTCGCTACCATGATCCTGGATTAAGATCTTGCAGGTAGCCAGGATATTCTTCGCTTTAGTTTTAAATAACCCAATGCTCTTGATGTTATCCCGCAATCCCGCCTCCCCTAGCTCGAGGATTTTTTCCGGCGTGTTAGCTCGGGGGAAGAGTCTCTTGGTCGCCAGATTCACGCTCTTGTCAGTCGCTTGAGCAGAGAGCACCACCGCCACCAGTAACTCGAATGACGAACTATATTCGAGCTCGGTCGTAGGGTGAGGGTTAGCCGCCCTGAAATGGGTAAAAATTTCGCGACGTTTAATTATATTCATGGGTTTAGCTGAGAGAAAAACTATCGTGCAATCTGTTTTCTGTTAATCAGAGATCTGACTGATGTGGCAACCCCGACAACATTGAGGTCCTCTTTGAGTCTCTGGAGGTTGATATAGTTTTTTGGGCAAATTTTTCTACTTGCTCTTGCTCCTCACGATCGAGTCTTTGTAGCCTGAATTGGTAGCGCTCTCGTGCGCGATCGGCCGCTCTCTTCTTTACTTCACTCTCGCTCAACGACCCGCTATCCATAATAATGGAATGGCTACTTTCTAGAGCGGCGACTAGTTTAGTGGGTGGAGTCATTCTGATACAGTCCACCGGGCAGGGGGCAAGGCAGAGCTCACAACCGGTGCACTCAGCCTCGATCACCGTATGCATCTGCTTAGCAGCTCCTACAATCGCATCCACCGGGCAGGCATCTATGCAAAGTGTACATCCGATACAATCCTGCTCATCAATCAGCGCTACCGCCTTGGGCTTAGTCACACCATTCACAGCATTCAACGGCATCGGCTTGATCCCCAACAAATCAGCCAACTGTCGGATACCCGCCTCACCACCCGGTGGACACTGATTGATACTTGCACTACCTGCGGCAATCGCCTCTGCATAGGGCATGCAACCCGAAAATCCACACTGACGGCACTGGGTTTGCGGCAGGATGGAATCTATTCTTTCTATCAGAGTATCTCTTCTCATCCGACGGTAGAGAATCTCATGGTGCACATACCGCCCGTACCGACTCGCGGACCAGATCAGGGCCGCGATAAACTAGACCGGTATAAATCTGCACCAGACTTGCACCCGCAGCTATTTTCTCTTTTACATCTGCTGCACACATGATGCCTCCCACACCGATAATTGGGAGGGATCCTTGCAGCATGGCCTGTAATTGCTCGATGACCGCAGTAGCACGCTGTTTCAGTGGTGCGCCGCTTAGCCCACCTGCCTCGCTCGCATGTGGCAATCCCTCCACACCGATTCGTGAAAGGGTAGTATTGGTAGCGATTACACCGTCAATACGGTGCCGCATCAATAGCGCGGCGATGGCGTCAATCTGGAGGGGCTCCAGGTCCGGCGCAATCTTTACCACCAGCGGCTTATAGCTGCCATATTTATCAGCCAATCTTTCTTGTTCAACTTTTAGCGTACCAAGTAATTGGTCGAGTTCTGCAGCATTTTGTAACTGCCGCAGATTCGGCGTATTGGGTGAAGAGATATTTGCCACGACATAGCTAGCATGAGGATAAACTTCACGTAGGCACAGCAGGTAATCATCAACTGCCTTATCTGTGGGTGTATCAAAGTTCTTACCAATATTAATACCCAGTATGCCCCGGTAATTTGAACGCTTGATATTCGCGACCATTTTATCCACACCGTGATTATTGAATCCCAGACGATTAATAATGGCATTCGCCTGGGGGAGACGGAATATTCTCGGCCGTGGATTCCCGGGCTGGGGGCGGGGGGTGACCGTACCTATCTCGATGAAGCCAAAACCGAGATCGGCAAGTGCGTCAATATGCTCCCCATCCTTGTCCAACCCTGCTGCTAATCCTACCGGGTTAGGGAAATCAATGCCCATGACTCTGCTCGACTGGCAGGAGAATGGCTGGCCCGGAAGTAGCCCAAGCCGGCGGGCCTTCTCAATTGTAGCGAATGTAAGGCAGTGAGCAGTCTCGGGATCGAGACTGAATAGTAAGGGACGGAGCAGGGAATAAAGCATGACCTGATTTTAACCCGGAAAAGACTCTGTATGCGCGGAGGATGCCGATCTGACCGGGCGTGAGGACTCACATGCTCATGAATCCTTAGCCTGTTTGTTTTCCATCACGCATGGACTGCTACAGTCTAAGTCTGATAGCCTCAGATTTAATTCATTCTTAGTGACTGTGCATCAGGACCATGAAGATACTTTATCTCCCCAATGCCTGGACTCTCATCGCACTTGGCCTTGTAGTGAGCGCATATTGTCATGCCAACGCACCTGAATGGACTGCACTCAACCGTCAGTCTGACCTTCTGTATCAACAGGGGCAATATACGCTGGCAACGGATAAGGCCAAACAAGCCCTGCAAATAGCCGAGCAGTCTCTCGGTCTGGATCATACTGATGTCGCCAGCAGCCTAAATCGGCTAGCGCTGCTGTACAGCGCTCAGGGACGTTATTCTCAAGCTGAGCCGCTTTATAAGCGCGCGTTATTAATTGATGAGGAGGCCCTCGGAACAGAACACCCTGATATCGCCTCAGTTCTGAATAATCTAGCACAGCTCTACCATGCTCAAGAGCTGTATGAACTGGCCGAGCCTTTACATAAACGTGCCCTGGCAATTTTGGAGAAGACCTTCGGCAAGGACCACCCTAACGTGGCCATCAGTCTAAATAACCTCGCATTGATCTATCACGCACAAAAAAAATATTCATTAGCTGAACCACTGTATAAGCGTGTCCTCGCACTCTCGCAAAAAACCCTCGGTCCAGAGCACCCCACCGTAGCACTCGGTCTGAATAACTTAGCCGGACTGTACAGAGATCAAGCCAAATATCCCAATGCCGAGCCGCTGTTTAGACGGGCACTGACGATATCAGAAAAGGCCTTTGGCCTGGATCATCCCAATGTAGCTATCTGCCTCGAAAATCTGGCCCAACTGTATCGGGATATTGGTTATGCAAACAAAGCATTGCCACTGGAGAAGCGCGCCGCAGAGATACGGTCATTGAAACGATGAACTCGGTCAAAATTCAAATGGATGACTCGCCGCACTCCAGCAGGGAGCTATCTAACCGACGCCATTGCCCATCTATCAAAGTTTGAATAGGTTGAAAATTGGCCTTGTAATCCATTTTCTGGCTTTGCTTGATCCAGTAACCAAGATAAAGATAAGGTAACTCGAGTTCACGGCACTGCTGGACTTGCCACAGGATGTTATGAGTACCAAAACTTGCTCCCACCACATCCGGATCAAAGAAGGTGTAGACAGAGGAAATGCCATCTGGCAACTCGTCAATAATGCTGACCATGCGCAGTTGATCATTCTCATGGAACTCAACTAACCTGGAATTGACGTTGCTTTGTAATAGGAAATGACGGTACTGCTCATCACTATCACCGTCCATGTCACCCCCACAATGACGATGCGCCTGGTACCGCCGATAGAGTTCATAGTGATGAGGGTTGTAACACAGCTCAAGCCGGGTAGTCGCCAATTGATGATGCCGTTTCCAAGTCCGACGCTGATTACGGTTGGGAGCAAATTCATCAATGATAATTCGCACTGGCACACAGGCTCGGCAGTGATCACAATTAGGGCGATAGATGATCCCTCCACTACGACGAAAACCACGCTGTACCAACTCAGCATAGACGTCCGTATCAATCAGATGGGTCGGTGTTGCGACCTCAGAACGAGCGATTCTCTCCGGCAGATAGCTGCACGGATAAGATGCCGTGGTGTAGAACTCTAACGCCAACGGAGGGGTGTCACTCAATCGGCTCATCATCAAAATGCCATTTCTCTCCCCGTTCTGGGTGGCTTATCAGTTCAGCCAACTTCTGACTGAACTCTATGCGGGGGATTTCACGTGCCCCAAAGGATGCCAGATGAGCGGTCTTCATCTGACAATCAACCATTCCGAAGCCCCACCTCTGAAGCTGTCTCATCATATGCACAAATGCAATTTTGGAAGCATTCAGTCTGTGGGAGAACATGGACTCACCAAAAAACATTTTCCCCTGACTCACCCCGTATAACCCTCCCACCAGTTCACCGTCCATCCAGGTCTCAACTGAGTGGGCCATCCCGATTTCATGCAACACAGTGTAAGCTGAGATCATCTCTGAGTGTATCCAAGTGCTGGCTTGATCCTTTCTCGGTGCGGCGCAAGCCTGCATAACCTCGCCGAATGCCTGGTCCACACGGATCTCGTAATTCCTTTTTTTTAGAATCTTATTCAGCGACCGAGAGACTCTAAGCTCATTAGGAAATATCACCATGCGTGGATCGGGACTCCACCAAAGAATAGGCTCACCCTCGTTGAACCAGGGGAAAATTCCGCCGCGATAAGCCTCAATCAGACGGTGTGGTGAAAGCTCTCCGCCAGCCGCAAGCAGCCCATTGGGCTTAGCAAGCGCGGTATCCAGCGAGGGGAAAGGCACGTGAGGAGCTAGCCATGGGATCATTTAGTGATGAATCGAATAGTCGTTACAGTTTTACAATGCACTCATTTGGTATTAAGATAACAATATCCTGTATGATGGCACCGGGCATTGTCACAGCCCGGTCTTGATTAAAGCCACACAAGAAACTGTTCCCCACGGTCATGATGCCGTGCGTGGGGAGGAAATAATAAACCGATACAGCGAGTTCGGTCATACCACCCCCTCGCAGCACCACAAGCCAATACAAGAATAGAGAGCTCAGATGATTTTATCCCGTACAACTCAGTATGCCATTCAGGCTCTCATCTACATGGCGACGCAGCCTCGTGGTGCAGCAATATTGAATCGTAACATTGCCGAGAGTCTAGGAGCGCCCCCCACCTATCTGGCCAAGGTGCTACAGAACCTGTGCAGGGGCAATCTACTTTACTCATACCGTGGCAAGCAGGGCGGTTTCTGCCTGCAGGAAAACGGCGAGAAAATAACCCTGATGCAGATTGTCATTATTACTGAAGGCCCTGGATTCACTAAGGACTGCGTATTAGGACTTAAGATTTGCAATGACAAAGCGCCCTGCCCGATGCATAAGCAATGGTATCCCATTAAGACAGAGATCGTGAAGCTGCTAGAAAGTCAGACCCTGGATATCCTCTCTGCCGCGGTAATGAGCGGAAAATATCAACTAGCTGACCTACCTGCGGCTCTTATGGGCGAGCTTAAGTCGCGGACATAACCCTGTCTTGTCCCATCGGAAGCTCGGTCCGGGTAACGCACTGAACTATCCTGATGGAACTTTATAGACTAGTCGGGACGTAACAGTAAGATCGTCCAGTCTGGCATTATTAATCAGCCGGCTTGGCTAACGATTCAGATAGCCCTATTCATTTTTATTGACTTGTAGCATCAAAGTAATTTTGTGTTATTGTGATCCAGTTATCTAATTTAAACTTTGGGGAGAGACCATGAAAAATTTATTTATAATCATTGCAACACTGTTCGCATTCACCGGCAGCGCCTACGCGTATGTAAACATCAACACCGCTACCCAAGCTGAGCTTGAAACTCTGAAAAATTCAGGTATCACCTCCAGCAAGGCCAAAGCGATCATTGAATATCGCAACAAGGCCGGCACCTTCAAGTCGACTGAACACATAGAGAGAGTCGATGGCGTCAATAATAAAACTGTAAATATGGAACAGCTTCGCCGGGATATCACAATTACAGGCCCCACCGTGCTGAAAAAGGTTGCCCCTGCTAAATAGAACAAATCGACTACAGTAGATGCCGACCACAAGAGCCAGTGCGAGAATAGCTGGCTGGCAGTCCTCTCACTGAGAAATGTCGCCTATAAAAACCCCCGACTCAACCCCGGGGGTTTTTATTTGTACTCATTCTTATGGAAAGACCACATAAACTTAGCCGAAGGAACGGAAACCAAAATAATCCATCCTACAATAAAAAGACAGTGTAGCAGGGTGCGACCCCACGTTAGGCTCTGCCATCTTGATTCTGGCGATCAGAACCCTCCTAGAAATTGTGAAGTAACGGTAACCAGTTTAAAATAGCAGCCATGCATTTAACTCGCCCATGCAAAGCATCAATCTGACCCACCATTTTCTGATCGCCATGCCTGCCATGGAAGATCCTTCATTTTCTAAAACTCTCACCTATATCTGCGAACACAACGAACAAGGTGCGCTGGGATTGGTAGTCAACCGACCCACAGATCTGATGCTGGAAGCCATGTTTGATGAACTGGGTATCCCCTTTAGCAATCCATCCCTCAGCGGGCTGCCTGTGCTATTTGGCGGACCAGTGCAGCTTGATCGCGGCTTCGTATTGCATCAACCCATTGATGGCTGGCAATCTACCATGACCGTAAATGAGGAGGTGGGCCTCACTACCTCACTTGATATCCTACGGGCAATTGCAGTCGGGGGAGGCCCCAGACAGGTGCTGGTAACCTTAGGATACTCAGGTTGGGCACCCGGCCAGCTTGAATATGAGCTGACTCAGAATGCTTGGCTCACCGTGCCGGCATCAACCAGCATTATGTTCGAGCTACCACCAGAAAAACGATTGGCTGCAGCGATGGATTTACTGGGGATTAACTTTTCCAGCCTATCAGATGAGGTAGGTCATTCATGAAAACTGTATTCAACATTGAACAGCTATCTCATGGGGAGCCCTTTCAATCAAGCCTCGACATCTAGGGCTCATAAGACTTCTATGGGGACAGTGATGGCATTCGACTTCGGTGAGAAAAACATCGGTGTAGCGATCGGTGAGATGCAACTACGGTTAGCACATCCTCTTGCCACAGTGAGCGATATACATACCGAGCGACGTTTTGATAGCATCTCCCTACTGATCGATGAATGGCAGCCGGTGCTGCTAGTGGTTGGATTGCCCACCCACGCCGATGGGACTGAGCACGAACTCACCCGACTGAGTCGACGATTCGCACGTCGCTTGGAGGGACGGTTCGACATCAAGACTGAGCTAGTGGATGAGCGTTATACTTCCATCACCGCCAGCGTAGCGCTGCGGGAATCTGGTATTAAGGGGAAGAAACAGAAGCCACTGCTAGACCAAGTAGCGGCACAGCAGATTCTGCAATCTTATTTCGACGGACACTATGCAACTGCCTGACGCAGAAATATTACTTACCAACCTGATCGGGGAGATACAGTCCGAGATTTCAGGTGATACAGCCTTAGTGGGTATCTATACCGGTGGGGTATGGCTGGCGGAACGAATGCATCAGAGTCTCGGGGTTACACTCCCATTGGGCACTCTGGATGTTTCATTCTATCGAGACGATTTTGATCAGATCGGACTACACCCACAGGTCAAGCCTTCCGACATCCCGTTCGAGGTGGAGGGGAGCCACATCATCTTAGTGGATGACGTACTCTACACCGGACGTACTATCCGCGCCGCCATCAACGAGCTATTTGATTACGGTCGACCGGCCAGCATCCGCCTTGCTACATTGATAGACCGCGGTGGCAGAGAAATGCCCATCACCGCCCAGTTTGTGGGTGCAACGATTGTCTTACCAGAAAATAAGATGCTGGCCTTGGAACAAGGGAATGATGGAAAATTGAACCTGAGCCTGTATAACAAGAGCTCTGTAGAACAATGAATAACAATCCTCAGCTAAATAAACATGGTGAGCTACAACACCTCCTCACCACCGAGGGGCTCCCGGCTTCCATTCTGCTGAACATACTCGATACTGCCGAGTCCTTTGTTGGCGTCACCGAGCGAGACATCAAAAAAGTCCCGCTGCTGCGTGGGAAATCCATATTCAATCTCTTTTTTGAGCCCAGCACCCGTACCCGCACCACCTTCGAAATTGCAGCCAAGCGCTTGTCAGCAGATGTGGTCAATCTCAATATCGCGGCCTCTTCCCAATCCAAGGGAGAAACGCTGCTGGACACAGTAGACAATCTCTCAGCTATGCATGCGGATATGTTTATCGTACGGCACTCGCAAAGTGGTGCAGCACACCTGATAGCACGTCATGTACGACCCGAGATTCATGTCATCAATGCCGGCGACGGGCGCCACGCCCACCCCACTCAGGCATTGCTTGATATGTTTACTATCCGTCACTACAAACGCGACTTTAACAATCTACGCGTAGCTATCGTTGGAGATATCCTGCACTCACGAGTGGCCCGCTCCCAAATTCATGCCCTGACCACGCTAGGGGTGCCCGAGGTGCGTGTCATTGCACCCAAGACCTTACTACCTACCAAGGTTGAACGCCTAGGGGTGCAGGTCTACCATGACATGGAACAGGGCCTGAAAGATGTTGATGTGCTATTGATGCTGCGCTTGCAAAATGAACGCATGTTAGGTTCAAGCCTCCCGAGTTCTGAGGAGTATTTCAAGTACTACGGACTGACGCAGGAGAAACTATCACTTGCCAAGCAAGATGCCATTGTTCTACACCCCGGCCCGATGAATCGAGGTATTGAAATTGACTCCGCCGTGGCCGATGGAAAACAATCGGTGATACTCCCTCAAGTGACATTTGGTATTGCGGTCCGAATGGCGGTGATGTCGATTCTGACTGGGAACTAAAGAGCTATATGAAAATTCAGATTAAGAATGGACACCTGATCGACCCTAAGAATGGGATTGATGCCGTGATGGACGTGTTCATCGCCGCCGGTAAGGTTGTCGCTATCGGTTCAGTGCCGCACAACTTTCAGGCTAATCGCGTGATAGATGCTGAAGGGCTGGTAGTATGCCCTGGCCTGGTGGATCTATCGGCGCGACTACGTGAACCGGGATATGAATACAAGGCCACTCTTGAGTCTGAAATGGATGCAGCGGTGGCGGGGGGGGTCACGAGCCTTGCATGCCCACCCGATACCGACCCCCCACTGGATGAGCCGGGGTTGGTGGAGATGCTTAAACACCGAGCACGGAGCCTCAACCAGGCCCGGGTCTACCCCATTGGCGCACTGACTCAAGGGCTGAAGGGTAAGCACTTAACTGAGATGGCTGAGCTACGGGATGCAGGGTGCGTCGCTTTTGGTCAGTCCGATGCGCCCCTCACTGATACGCTAGTAATGATGCAATCGATGCAGTATGCCGCTACCTTCGGCTTTGGGGTGTGGCTGCGACCTCAGGATATGAGCCTCTCCAATAACGGCGTGGCACACGATGGCGAAGTGGCGACCCGGTTAGGACTGCCACCAATTCCCGTATGCGCAGAAACAATTGCCCTATCGAACATCATTTTGCTAGCAAGAGAAACCGGCGTCAGGATACACCTGTGTCGACTATCCAGTGCTGAGGGGGTTTCCATGGTCCGGGCGGCCAAGAAGCAAGGTCTGTCCATCACCTGCGATGTAGCAATCAATCATATGCATCTCTCCGAGATGGATATCGGTTTCTTCGATTCAAATTGTCACCTTGTACCGCCGCTACGTGGTCTGGGTGACCGTGATGCGCTACGTGCGGGCCTAATGGACGGCACCATAGATGCGGTCTGCTCAGACCACACGCCAGTGGATGAAGATGCCAAGCTACTGCCCTTCGGCGAGGCTGAAGTCGGTGCTACTGGCCTAGAATTGTTGCTGCCGCTTACTCTAAAGTGGGCACTAGAGATGAAATTGCCAATGTCTACAGCGCTTGCCAAGATTACCGCAGAGCCAGCAAGAATACTGGGTGTGGATGCCGGCCATCTCTCCACCGCTACCGCCGCCGATTTGTGTATTTTTGATCCGAACCAGTATTGGAAAGTAGAGCCAGCTGCACTTAAAAGCCAGGGGAAAAACACACCCTTTTTAGGAATGGAGTTGCAGGGTAGGGTGAAATATACTCTGGTCGATGGCAGCATCGTATATGAGCACTAGCCACTGCTTGTAACCCCTATCCGCTTCCCCCGTCTCAAATAGTCGAAACCACTCCCCATAGGACAGCATGATCAATCCCCTGCTTGATTTCTCCGGGCTACCGCGCTTTGCGGATATCCGTACCGAACATATCACCCCTGCAATAGAACAACTAATTAGCTCTGGCCGTGCAGCAACCGAACAAGCACGCAGCGACAGTGCTGCTCCGACCTGGCAGAATTTTGTTCTACCGATGGAAGATGCCAATGAGCGCTTGTCACGCGCTTGGGGGCAGATATCTCACTTGAATGCCGTGATGAACAGTCCAGAATTGAGAGATGTATACAACATCAATCTGCCATTGATCACCCAGTACTTCGCTGAACTGGCACAAGACCAAGTACTCTTCGAGAAATTCAAACGACTACGCAATAGTCTAGAGTTTGACCGGCTAGACAGTGCCCGCAAAAAGATAGTCGAAAATGAGTTACGAGACTTCCGCCTGGGAGGGGCAGAGTTACCACCTGAAAAAAAGGAACGTTTTCTCCGTATCCAGGAAGAGTTGTCTGCTCTCTGTGCCAGGTTCAGTGACAATCTATTGGATGCAACCAATAGCTTTTCGTTGATTATCGATAGTACTGATGAAGTATCTGGTATTCCAGATGATGTGCTGCAAACGGCCCACGAGGCCGCAGCAGATGAGGGCACTCCCTCCACGACGCAGCAAGCTGAAGAGCTGAATCAAGATCACACGAAAGTTACAGGTGTTACTCCATCGATCGATCGCTGGAAGTTCACACTTCATGCACCCTCCTACCAACCCGTGATGCAATACGCTGACTCTCGCACACTTCGCGAGAAGATGTACCGAGCCTACTCGACCCGTGCCAGTGAGATCGGCATACCCCCCCCCACCGATAATGTAACCGATTGGGACAACACTCCACTTATCGTCAAGATCCTCACGTTGCACCAAGAGGAGGCGCGGTTACTTGGATTTAACTGCTATGCAGAAGTATCTCTGGCAACGAAAATGGCCACCACTCCCGAACAAGTGCTGAACTTCCTCAGCGAACTTGCTGCCAAGGCTCGGCCTTATGCCGAGAAAGACCTGAAAGAGTTGCGTCAGTTTGCCGCGAATAAGCTGGGACTAGAAAATCTAGAGTCATGGGATCTGGCCTATGCCAGTGAGAAACTGCGCCTTGAACGTTATGCATTCTCCGACCAAGAAGTGAAACAGTACTTCCCAGAAGACAAGGTCTTACCGGGCATGTTCAAGCTGGTAGAAAGCCTTTACGGCATTACCATTGTACCGTCCAAGGAGTCTGCTGGAATTCAACTCTGGCATCCTGATGTAAAATTTTTCAATATCAATGACACCGAAGGGAGATTGATCGGTCAATTCTACATCGACCTCTATGCACGCCCCAGCAAGCGTGGAGGTGCGTGGATGGACGATGCCATTTCCCGTCGCCGCATTGGACTTGAAGGAAGCAATGAGCATCGCGTACAGGTACCGGTGGCCTACCTCACTTGCAACTTTGCAGCACCCGTCAATCTCAATGGACAGATACGCCCGGCACTATTCACCCATTACGAGGTCATAACCTTATTCCACGAGTTTGGCCATGGACTTCATCACCTGCTCACCCGGGTAGAGGATCTTGGGGTGTCGGGCATCAATGGTGTGGAGTGGGATGCGGTGGAACTACCCAGTCAGTTCATGGAAAATTTCTGCTGGGAGTGGGCTGTGCTGACAAATATGACCCAGAACGTAACTAGCGCAGAACCACTTCCTCGGGAATTATTCGACAAGATGCTGGCTGCAAAAAATTTCCAAAGTGGCCTTCAGACTCTACGACAGATCGAATTTTCCCTGTTCGACATGCACCTACACTTCGACTTTGATCCAAATGGTGAAAGAACAGTGCTACAGCTATTGGATAAAATCCGTAAGGAGGTTGCGGTCATCTCCCCCCCAGAATTTAATCGCTTCCCCAATAGCTTCTCGCATATCTTCGCAGGGGGCTATGCAGCAGGTTATTACAGCTACAAGTGGGCAGAGGTGTTGTCTGCAGACGCGTACAGCCTGTTTGAGGAAGATGGTCTAAGCGGAATAACCAACACCCAAACCGGTGCGCGCTTCCGCGATGAAATTCTTGCCGTAGGGGGAAGCCGACCGGCACTGGAGTCATTTATTGCATTCCGTGGACGCGAACCAAAGATCGACGCACTGCTAAGACACAGCGGTATGGCCGATGCGCGCACCTAACAGCCCGTTCTTGGTATGTTCTGTAAGGATTTCAACAGCCCGATAACTAAACGGCACTATTGAAAGTATTGCCACCATCAACTACCATTAATCTAATGCTTCCCTTCCACACATTTTTTAGATAGGATGTAGGTAATTCAGTATCAATTGCCCCTCTGTAACTACCCTATCCTGACTGACCCTGATATAGCATTACCGACAGACTCAGCTTCTAACCTACCCATCATTAATAACTATAACGTTTGCATGAGGATTCTATGAGTGAGCATATCCATTACGTCTCCGACGGAACATTTGAAGCTGAAGTACTACAATCTACTGTGCCTGTGCTAGTAGACTACTGGGCAGAGTGGTGTGGACCGTGCAAGATGATCGCCCCCATCTTGGATGAGATAGCCAAAGAATACGCCGGTCGCCTCAAGGTAGCCAAACTCAACATTGACGAGAACCAAGCAACCCCACCTAAATATGGAATCCGTGGCATCCCCACACTAATGCTATTCAAGGGTGGCAATATTGAAGCAACTAAAGTTGGCGCCTTGTCGAAATCTCAGCTGACAGCATTTATTGACAGCCATATCTAAACCCGTTAACCTTATAAATAGCTACTCCCTTGAAGCGGAATAATAATAGAGTCACCGCTTCTGGTTCCTGTTTCATCCCATCAGTAACCCCCTCAAACGCTCTCTAAAGTTTTACACCCTACGTTTTTCCACCTGCGAGTTCCCGCCCATGCATCTATCAGACCTTAAGAACCTCCATGTCACCGAACTGGTAGATATGGCCATTACCAATGAAATCGACGGCGCCAACCGGCTACGTAAACAGGATCTGATCTTTGCTTTACTGAAAAATCAGGCTCGCAAGGGGGAGAGTATTTTTGGCGAGGGTACGCTAGAAGTCTTGCAGGATGGTTTTGGTTTCTTGCGATCACCGGACACTTCATACTTAGCGGGGCCTGATGATATCTACGTCTCACCCAGTCAGATCCGGCGCTTCAATCTTCATACCGGTGATTCAATAGATGGGGAGATACGTACCCCAAAGGATGGAGAACGCTACTTTGCGCTGGTGAAAGTAGACAAGGTCAACAGCGAACCTCCAGAAAACTCCAAGCACAAAATCCTATTTGAGAATCTCACCCCGCTATTCCCCACCAAACGACTGCAACTTGAACGTGATATCAAGGCCGATGAAAATATCACCGGCCGCATCATTGATCTAATAGCACCTATCGGCAAGGGACAGCGTGGCTTACTGGTCGCCAGCCCAAAATCTGGGAAAACTGTGATGCTGCAGAATATCGCACACGCCATTGCAGCTAATCACCCAGAAACTATACTGATGGTGTTATTGATAGATGAACGTCCGGAGGAAGTGACTGAGATGATCCGCTCGGTCAGGGGAGAGGTCATCTCTTCCACCTTCGACGAACCTGCGGTGCGTCATGTGCAGGTAGCAGATATGGTGATTGAAAAAGCCAAACGCCTGGTAGAACACAAGAAGGATGTGGTGATACTGCTGGACTCAATCACCCGTCTAGCACGGGCATACAATACAGTGGTTCCAGCATCCGGTAAGGTGCTGACCGGGGGTGTTGATGCCAATGCACTACAACGTCCAAAACGGTTCTTTGGTGCCGCCCGCAATATTGAAGAGGGTGGATCACTCACTATTATCGCAACTGCACTGGTCGATACCGGCTCACGGATGGATGATGTGATCTATGAAGAGTTCAAGGGCACCGGCAATATGGAAATCCATCTCGACCGGCGCATGGCCGAGAAACGAACCTACCCGGCCATCAATGTAAATCGATCTGGTACACGCAAGGAAGAGTTACTAATCAGATCAGATGATCTGCAAAAGATCTGGGTATTGCGCAAGCTACTCTACCCGATGGACGACATGGACGCGATGGAGTTCCTACTCGACAAGATCAAGGCCACAAAAAGTAATGCAGACTTCTTCGACTCAATGCGCCGCGTCTAGTTACTACCTACACACAAGACGCGCCTCGCTGAGGCCGAGACCACAGTTGCAACCCCTTCCAGATTAAAGGATAATGCACTCTTTTCCGCTCCGCAATTCGCTGGGTGGGAGCAGATCAAGGATAAAAGTCATGAAAGCAGAAATTCACCCAAGTTATCAGGAAATCGCCGTAACATGTAGTTGCGGCAATACTTTCCAGACCCGTTCCACAATGAGCAAACCGCTGCATGTTGAGGTATGCTCAAACTGCCACCCATTCTATACCGGCAAACAAAAAATCGTGGACACCGCAGGACGGGTTGAGAAGTTCCGTCAAAAATATGGCAAGAAATCGGAAGGCCAGGCAACCGTCTAAAACATTTTTTCTGGCTCTCATGGAAAGGCAGCTGCGAGCTGCCTTTTTTATTTTCAACGGATAGAATGCATGCTATGCAACTCTCTATTGAGCTCCGACTAACTGCCCTCCTCGTCAGCCTATTTCTGATTTCGGGTTGCGCGGTTAATCCGGTTACTGGCAGACAGAATTTCACTCTCATGTCTGAAGCCAAGGAAGTGAATACTGGTCGGCAGGCTGATGTTGGTATCCGTAAGGAATACGGTGTCTACAACTCACCCACCCTGCAATCTTATGTCAACGAGATCGGGCAAAAACTCGCAAAAAAAAGTCATCGCCCCAACCTCAGTTATCAATTTACCGTAGTCGATAGCCCTGAAGTAAATGCTTTTGCTCTTCCCGGCGGATATGTCTACATAACCCGCGGAATCATCTCTTATCTCAACTCAGAAGCAGAGCTCGCTGCGGTTTTGGGGCACGAGATTGGTCATATCACAGCACGTCATGGAGTGCAGCAATACACCGCCGCTACCGCAGCCAATGTGGGCACGGTGGTCCTGGGTGTTCTGCTATCTCAATACATTGGTCCGGCTGGGAGACAGCTCGGGCAGAGTGCTCTTGGCGTAATGGGTAACGCGATTCTCTCGGGCTATGGCCGGGAACATGAACTGGAAGCTGACCGTCTCGGCGCTGAGTATTTAGCGCGCAGTGGCTATGACCCTCAAGCAATGATCAAGGTCATCAGCATACTCAAAAATCAGGAGCTATTTGATATTGAAGTTGCTACCCAGGAGGGACGAGAACCTCGTCGCTATCATGGAATCTTCGCCAGCCACCCAGACAATGACACCCGGCTGCACGAAGTCATTGATGAGGCCAAACAATTCACCTTAGTAAAGGTAGCTGATAACCGTGCCGAGTTTCTGCATCAGACCGAGGGTATGGTTTATGGGGAGAGCTCCGCTCACGGGATCATACGAGAGAATACATTTCAGCATGGAGACCTGGGATTCAGCGTGACGTTCCCCCCCAATTGGCACATCCGCAATCAGTCGGATAAGGTACAGGCAACTAGCCCGCAAGGCGAAGCATTGATGGAATTGACCCTGGTTGATAATCCACGCGGATTACCGGCTGACTTTGCCCGTCAGCATTTTCAAGTAGGAGCCTCCACCGAAGTTTTAGCTATCAACATCAAAGGCCTCCCTGCCGCGTTACTCACATCTACAACGCGTAATGGAAGACCCTTCATGGCAGGTGTATTTTACTATAATGGACAGGCATTCATCCTGACGGGGGTCGGCGCTTCTCTCGCCATATTCGATCAACACCATGCCGAGATTAACGATGCGATCAGAAGCTTCCACGCATTAACTGCGGCCGAACGAAAATCCATCAAACCACTTGCGATCAGAACCATCACCGCTGGAAAAGGTTTGAGCTATGCTGAACTTGCAAGGCAGTCGCCGCTGGGCGCGAATGCGGTAAACTATCTGCGCCTGATCAATGGTCAGTATCCAGACGGTGAACCGGTAACCGGCCAGATCATCAAAATCATCAAGTAGACTTTATTAGGCGACCGTCACGTCGGGTGATAGATATACATCCTGAATCGCGTTCAGCAACTTAACCCCTTCTACAAATGGCTTCTGAAAAGCCTTGCGGCCTGAAATTAATCCCATCCCACCGGCACGTTTATTGATGACGGCAGTACGCACCGCCTGACGCAGATCATCCTTTCCAGACTCGCCTCCAGAATTGATCATTCCGATTCGTCCCATATAGCAGTTCGCGACCTGATAACGGACCAGATCAATCGGGTGCTCGGTGGTGAGTTCGCTGTAAACTCTGGGGCTAGTCTTCCCGAACTTAAGTGCATTGAAGCCACCATTGTTCTCAGCCATTTTCTGCTTGACGATATCGGCCTCGATCGTGACTGCAAGGTGATTAGCCTGACCGGTAAGATCTGCGCTGACATGGTAATCCTTGTCCGCGGTTTTAAAGGCTGTGTTGCGAGTGTAAGCCCACAAGATTGTCACCATCCCAAGCTCATGCGCATGTGCAAATGCCTCAGAGACCTCTTGGATTTGCCGGCGAGATTCCTCAGAGCCGAAGAATACTGTCGCCCCAACTGCACAGGCACCCATATCGAATGCTTGGTTCACACTAGCGAATAGAGTTTGATCGTATTTACTGGGGTAAGTCAGTAACTCGTTATGGTTGATCTTAAGAATGAAGGGTATCTTGTGAGCATAACGACGAGCTACCATCCCCAGGACACCGAGAGTCGATGCGACCCCGTTGCAGCCACCCTCGATCGCAAGCTTTGCAATATTTTCTGGATCAAAAAAAATGGGATTAGGTGCAAATGAAGCGCCGCCAGAATGTTCTACACCCTGATCAACCGGCAACAAGGACAGGTAGCCGCTGCCTGCTAGGCGTCCATGATTATATAATGCCTGGAGATTACGCAGCACACCGGGCTTACGATCGCTTGCGACCATCACTCGATCAATAAAATCTGGCCCCGGTACATGCAGGCCATCTTTGGGGATTCCCTTGCAAACATGACCGAGAAGCTTGTCAGCCTCATCCCCAAGCATCGCGCAAATTTCAGTCACCTTTCACCCCTCTACACTTATGAAATCTGAATTTTCATAATAGTTGATGAATCTGACCTTAGCTACATATTCTGCGCCAGAAGAGGGTAATCAGTGATCACTCCATCAATACCCACACCACAGCAATGCTGGTGCTCGGATTGCGTCACAGGGCCATAGACAAAGTTTCGAAAACCATCTGCAGTGGCCTGCTTTAATAAGAGCTCGTCCAATACGTTGTAATCCCAGACGATATGATCAATCCTTGGATTCCCTTCACAACCAGCCAGTAAGGAGTCAAGAGTCTGAGGCCGATGTGCCACCAGCAAGCCGCACTCCATCTGGAGGGATGATGCGCAGACCGCGACCACATCGTGCCGGAATGAGGTGATGAGAATTCGATGTCCAACCTGATACCTTTTCAGTACACCAATCACTAGGTCCAATGACTGGGTGGTCTTAATCTCGATATTCCATAAAATACCGGGGAAGCACTCTAAAGCCTCATCCAGAGTCGGCACCTTATGACCGAGCGCTTGTTCGATCTCATCACGAGTAAGGTCTGTCACCGCATGCCCCGATGCAATCACCCGATCATGCACCAGCACCGGTTGGCCGTCATGGCTGATCCGTACATCAGTCTCAATCCCATTAACTCCGAGCGTTACCGCCGCCTCGAACCCAGCCATAGTATTTTCTGGAACTGAGGCGTGAAACCCTCGGTGAGCAATTACCAGCATAATCCTCTCCTTCTCATCAAACTGTAACGTGTACCGGTCTCGATCTGAAGTAATGGCTATCGTCGTAGTAGCCCTCGTTTAAGTTGTCTTCTGACCAACCTGGATACCCTAGAAGCGGTACCGGCGACAAAGTAAAGTTCTCCACTTTCCCGCTGGACAATAAATCCTCAAGCATCGAATCAATCATAGCAAGCTGCACTGCCAGAGGTTGATTAAAAAAGTCCTGCTCTACCGAAAGGATGACACCTTTTCCTGTCATGCCCACGTATGGTTTTAACGATTTCTCATAAAGCCCATGACCAAAAAGAAAGAACCTCATCTGATTACACACCGCCTTGCGCTGATTCCAGAATAGCTGCTTCCATTCGAAATCTTGTAGAAGATTACTTAACCCTGCATCACTGCTCACCACGACCACCCCAGACTCGTCAAACAGTGTTGCCGCATCGCGCAGTGCGCCCCGTTGCTTTTTATCATTACCGTATTCCTGCAGCAATGCCTGATAGTGCAACCGGTTCAGTGCTGCCTTTGAACGGGGAAAGGTGAGCCATACCAGCGCATTAAATAGATCATGCCAGTTATTTGGGCGGGTCTGGACCTCTCCAGAGAGATAGATTCGAGGCTCGTACTGTTGGGAAAATTCTAGGGGTGAGGCACTCTGAGGAACAAATTGAACCAACTTGCCGGAGTAGGTCATAGGCTGTACGGCAGCGCTATTCCGTAAATGCTCCAAAACTGAGATATCGGGCCAACCGTGAAGGTGCTCAAAACCTTGTGAGACAGGGCTCAGCGGCAAGAGCATTGGTGAAGTCCTCAGAAAACCAGGGATCCATCCAAGCGAACTCACCTGGCAACACCCTCTTCAAAAGAGCGCAGCCTAGCTGTAAGACAGATACAGATAATAGTCGAGACAGCTGCGATGATGCCCACGGTACCAAATTGCGTCAGCTCGCCCTCAGCCGATTTCCCCATAATCGACCCCGCCATTAAGGAGGCGCATCCTGCGGCAATCTGTTGCACTGAAGAATTGAAACTCATAAAACTACCTCTTAACCTTGGCTCCACGCTGGAAATTATCAGGGCCATCGCTGGCACAAAGCGTCCAGAGACAAAAATCATGAATAACGTAGTCGTACCAATTGCTATGATTACCGGTACCTTTGTCATGTGTGTGACGAGCAAGATTGGCACGATGGAAACGACTGCTATGATGCCAAAAACTTTACGCTTACCATGACGATCAGAGTATCTGCCGATCAGGCGTGCGGTAAAAAATGTTGCCAATCCGCCTGAAAAATAAAGATAAGGAAGATCCGTTTCTGCCAGACCCACATTCGCTACCATATAGAGACTAATGAAAGGAATTACTGAGAAGCCAGCAAACATCAGCATAATGATTAAAGCGAATGCATTGAGATGATTGTAATTTGAGAAGATCGACTTCAGCTGTTTCAAGGGACTACTTTCACGATAGTGTTCAAGATGACCACGCAATGGCGGCAATACCAAGAAAGTGGCAATGACCGTTATGACACCTAACGCCGTCAGAAAAAAGAATGGTGCGCGCCAGTCCGAAAAATTGGCAAGAAATAATCCGATCGGCAGTCCAATTACCGCTGCTAACGAAAAGGCTGACATCACCGTACCAGTGGCAGCACCGCGGCGATATTCTGGAATGATGTCCCCTACAATGGAAAATACCATTGCACCCATCACCCCACCAAATGCACCCGCTACTGCCCTCGCTACCAGCAGCATGGTATAACTGGGTGCCATTGCACACAGCAGTGTAGCGCCAGAGAATCCAATACACAGAACAATCAAAACTGTCTTACGGTCAAATCGATCGATCACAAGGGCAGCGAAAAAACCAAATATCCCTGCGCTAAAAGTATAAATAGACACTAAAAATCCGAATTGTGGCGGAGCGATCTCGAACACGCGCATGAACTGAGGACCCAGTGGCATCATGATCATGAAGTCCATGATATGAATGAAATGTACCCCTACTAAAATCGCCAGAACTGACCACTCATGCATAGGGGTCTTATGTGGAATTACACCACATTCCATCATTTCCGAGCTGTCACCTGTTTGAAGAATGTCTTCCGTATTTAACACTTGGAGCCTTTATTCAATGCAAACTACGCTAGCGTGACTAATCTACAGCGCACTAATCCTGAATTATAAAGTGGTGCTCTGTTTACGCCAATGAAACCCCCGACTTCTTAACCCATGTCTATAATGTCGATTATCTAGTCTTCAGGTGAACAAATGAATCTTGATCGAGTAAATTCTGGCCGTGACCTTCCCAATGATCTCAACGTCATTATCGAGATACCAATGAACGCAGACCCCATAAAATATGAAGTGGACAAGGAAACCGGCGCCATGTTTGTGGATCGTTTCATGTCCACATCAATGCATTACCCATGTAACTATGGTTATATTCCACACACTTTGTCGGATGATGGGGATCCTGTTGATGTACTGGTCCTTTCGCCGGTACCTCTGATCTCTGGCGTCGTGGTGCGTTGCCGGGCGTTGGGCATGCTGAAAATGACTGACGAAGCCGGTGAGGATGCCAAGATTCTAGCGGTACCGATCGACAAGCTTTGTAGTCTCTACCAAAAAAAGAAGTCGTACAAAGACCTTCCGGAATTAGTGCTCTCTCAAATCGCGCATTTCTTCGCACATTACAAAGATTTAGAGCCTGGCAAGTGGGTCGAGATAGTCGGCTGGGCTTCGGTCAAAGATGCCAATGCGGAAATTATGGCCGGGGTCAAACGCTATAAAACAATCAAAAAGAAACCGATGTTCTAAGAGGTTTTTTACAGAATTATTCCGTCCGACTAAGCTTCTCAAAAAATATAAAAAATGACATTCAATGGGCTCAAGACACCCACTACACCTCTTCTTCCTCAGCACTCCTTTGCATCACTGACTCTTTACTCTTGTCCGCTAGAATCAAGGGGGCCTACAGGCTCAATCGTATCTTTTAAAATGGCTACGTTTTGCCGTTCCGCACTCTCCCCCCGTAGACCTCCTATCCCCACCCCTTGCACTTTGATTGATCTGGTCTACAAATAATTGCAGTACCAGAAATTTTTAAATTCTCTGGGTATCAAAATTTACTTACTCAAAACCTCATGCTCCTCTTTTAAGTTACACCCCTGATCGGCAAGCCCGGAACTACTTTGTGCTTTCTGAGTCGACTACTTCCATGGAGGCTAGCAATGTCAACCATCATCCTGACTGAAGAACAAAGAAAACAAGTTCTACATGAATTTGATGTGCAGATAGAGATGCTATCTGCGGAAGAAGTAGAGGTACTGGCATCGAAGTTGAACAGAAAAATTGACCTCCCTTTTATTACAGAAGGGACAGAGCAAATTATTTTTGTAAAAACTGTAAAGGTATTTGATCGACTTCTATATCAAAACATACCCAATGAACTCTACGGATTAATCAAAAATATAGGTGACGGAATCTCCGACAAGGATGCCGAAGAGTTAAAACTAGTACTTGGGTCCCGTCTCAGCAAGTCACTTGAAATTCCATATGTCCCAGAATGGGTTGAACAACAAGTATTTGAAATACTTATAGGCCTAGTCGTTGATGCAATGAAGAAGGGTTGTAGCCTACTGAAACAGGCCTGAACAAACAATTATCCAATTCCCAAGGAGTATTAGCGAGTCACTCTAGTAACGGCTCAGTGCTGCCCCATGAGCCTCACCTCGTCTTTTACGTCTATAACTCCCTTGATACCACGAGAAATTTCGATCGCCTTTGACAG
>SESD01000198.1_pt1 | contig 37090 bp, 30 predicted proteins | sample 3171411 | NCBI WGS metagenome assembly SESD01 (sample SAMN06051880, study PRJNA518727) | freshwater metagenome | biome: subpolar coniferous forest; feature: holomictic lake; material: water; isolation source: holomictic Lake 442, 16.5 m depth | place: Canada: near Kenora, Ontario | collected...
TGCGGGTAGGTTGCTTGAGCGTACGGGCAACCGTGCGTCTAGAGGAATGACTGTCCACGACAGAACCCGGCTTATCGGCCAGCTTCATTTCGTTTTCGCAAAAATACGTTCGGTCATATCAGTTTATAGGGGGCTTATTTAGAGCGCTCCTCGAGTTCGTATCAGGCTTCTTTTCTTTGTTGCACCGCCCGCCCAGTTCCGTTCGCAACACCCCGGAGAGTGATAAGTTACATTCAATTGCCAACCTATCTCATTTATTTTTATGGGATATTTGTTTTGGCAAGAAAACTTCTCCGATTTCTGCTTTAAGTCTTTGTCGCATAAACAAAAACTCCTTATTTTCAGCTTGACTGCCACCCTGTTTTTAATTACAGTGGGTGGAAGTGGGGAAAAGTGGGAAAATTTCAGATTGAAAAATGAGGTTTCTCCCAAAAATAAAGGGAATTATATGTTTCGGGGTGTTACACCTATTAGTCTGGACAGCAAAGGGAGGCTTGCAGTACCTGCCAAGTACCGCGAGGGGCTGCTATCTTTTTGCGCCGGCCATCTAGTCGTCACCGCTGACCCCTCCAAGTGCTTGCTGGTCTATCCCCAGCCAGCATGGGAGCCCATAGAACAAAAACTAAATAGCCTTTCAAGTTTTAATCCCCAATCCCGCAGCCTGCAGCGCCTGCTAGTTGGCAATGCTAGTGATGTCGAGATGGACGGAGCTGGCCGCATTCTGGTGCCGCCACCCCTGCGCCAGTTCGCAGGCCTCATCAAGGATGTGGTGTTAGTGGGGCAGGGTGCAAAGTTTGAGTTGTGGGATCAGGAGAAGTGGGATTTGCAAATCGAGAATGCGCTCGTATTCAGGGATAGCGGCATACCGCCAGAACTCGACGGGTTCTCACTTTAGTGTCGGGTCGATACCGCTCTCATGCATACCACGGTGTTGTTACATGAGGCAGTGGATGCATTGGCAGTCAAGCCGGACGGGATTTACGTAGATGGCACTTACGGCCGTGGCGGGCACAGTCGGTTGATTCTGGACAGGCTGGGAGGGGGTGGCAGGCTGATTGCGATCGACAAGGATCCCGAAGCGGTAACAGCAGGAAAAATCATTAAGGATTCACGTTTTTCTATAGTGCATAACCGGTTCTCGCAGATCCCGCAGGTATTGCGGGATCTTGGGGTGGAGAGAGTGGACGGAGTTCTGATGGACTTGGGGGTGTCTTCACCACAACTTGAACAAGCGACACGTGGATTTAGTTTTCGTTTGGATGGGCCACTCGATATGCGTATGGATACGAGTCAAGGACAAACAGCCGCAGAGTGGTTGGCCTCTGTTTCAGAAGCGCATTTGAGAGAGGTAATAAAGAATTATGGCGAAGAACGGTTTGCTAAACAGGTTGCAAGAGCGATTGTTGTGGCAAGCGCGCAGGAGCCAATTGTCACAACAGCTAGGCTTTCCGAAATCGTGGCAGCGGCCGTGCGTTCGTGCAGCCATCAGCGGGAAAATAAGCAGAATCCGGCGACGCGCACCTTCCAAGCTATACGGATTTACCTCAATCAAGAACTTGAAGATCTGTCGATGACGTTACCGCAATGTGTAGAAACGCTCAAATCTGGCGGCAGAATGGTGGTTATCAGCTTTCATTCACTTGAGGACCGGATAGTGAAGCGATTCATACGTGAAGCAGCAAATTCAGACAAATTACCAAGGGGGGTGCCATTGCGAGCGAAGGAAGTACAAGAATTGGCTTGCCAGAAGTTGCGTCTGATAGGTAAAGCTATACATCCTAGTGAATTAGAGGTGGCTGAAAATCCGCGCGCTAGAAGTGCAGTAATGCGGGTGGCGGAAAGAGTAACCCCAGCGTAGCAGGAAATCGGAGAAGGGAGTGATCTTGGCTATCAAGAGACGGCTGATATGACTAAGTTGAGTTTGCTGCTGACACTTATCCTTATCGCCTGTGCGCTGAGCGTTGTAACTTCACAACATAACGCGCGCAAGCTTTTTGTCGAGCTGGAGAAAGAACAGGAATTGGCAAGGCAGCTAGCGATTGAATTTAGACAATTACAACTTGAACAAAGTACATGGGCTCTAAAAACACGTGTTGAAAAGATTGCTAGTGGGCAAATACGAATGAGAGCTCCCGATCTATCACAGATTCAAATAATCATGCCAGCGGATGTAAGGAATACAAATACTGTTGAAGGAGTTCCATAAACGTGATGAAGCATTTTGCACAGAGCAAAATCCTTCCCGGGGGGCGGTCGCGGTTATTAATGGTAATTCTGATGCTGGGTTTGGTGGGGTTGGTAGGGCGTGCTGCTTATTTACAGGGGATGCACAAAGGTTTTTTACAACAGAAGGGCGAGTCGCGCTATAGCCGAGTGGTTGAAATAAGTGCGCATCGGGGCATGATTACAGATCGGCATGGCGAGCCACTCGCGATCAGTGCGCCAGTCGAATCGGTATGGGCAAGTCCGCAAGATTTGGATGTAACGACGTCACAAATAAAAAAACTGGCAGAGATTATTGGAATAAGTAATGCAGAAATTCAAAAGCGCATCGACGGGCCGCAACGTGATTTTGTTTACCTAAAAAGACATTTGCCGCCTGAAGTCGCAGCCAGAGTGGTCGAATTGAACATACCAGGAGTATTTCTTCGAAGGGAATTTAGGCGATATTACCCTGCGGGTGAATTAACTGCGCATATGCTCGGTTTTACCGATGTGGATGACAATGGACAAGAGGGGGTCGAGTTAGCCTGGCAAGATGAACTTGCCGGTAAACCAGGAAGCCGTCGCGTTATAAAGGATCGCAAGGGCCGCATTGTAGAGGATGTTGAGAGTATACGCGTACCAAGGCCAGGAAAAGATATAGCACTCTCCATAGACAGCAAAATCCAGTATTTAGCATACCGAGAATTGAAACAGGCGGTAGAAGCAAGTAAATCAAAAGCTGGCGGGATCGTAGTGTTAGATGCGCAGACGGGAGAAGTGTTGGCGCTAGCTAATCTTCCGGTCTACAACCCAAATAATCGCGGAAAAATAAATCGTGAACGAGCTCGCAACCGAGCTCTGACGGATGTTTTTGAGCCAGGATCAACACTGAAACCATTTACCGTAGCAGCGGCACTCGAAGCGGGGCGAATCGCACCGGACACGGTATTCCAAACAGCACCGGGTACCTTAACCATAGGTAGGGCAACGATCCGCGACTCTCATAAAGAGGGGCTCTTAACGGTCGCGCAAGTAATACAGAAGTCTAGCAATGTGGGATCAGCAAAGATCGCGTTGTCACTGCCATCTCAAACACTCTGGGAAATGTTGAGTCAATCGGGATTCGGTGTATCTACTGGGTCTGGATTTCCTGGAGAAGTTAGCGGAAGGTTGAGACCACATCAAACATGGCGTCCGATTGAGCAGGCAACCATGTCGTATGGACATGGTATCTCTGTGAATTTATTGCAGTTGGCGCGTGCCTACACTCTATTCTCTGCAGAGGGCGAGTTAAAGCCGGTATCACTATTAAAGCTTGATGCACCTGCGACGGGTGAGCGGGTCATCTCGCGTGCCACAGCACTTGCCGTGAGCAGAATGTTGGAGATGGTGGTTAAACCCGGTGGAACCGCTCCACGAGCTCAGATCAGTGGCTACCGAGTTGCAGGTAAGACTGGAACAGCGCATAAGTTGGAGGGAAACGGTTATGCGAAAGACCGTTACATTTCTACTTTCGTCGGCTATGCACCAGCTTCCAGTCCACGTTTGATCATAGCGGTGATGCTGGATGAGCCGTCCGCCGGACAATATTTCGGGGGTATGGTGGCGGCGCCAGTATTCAGCCAAGTAATGGCGGGAGCTTTACGCATTTTGAGCGTTCCTCATGATGCCCCCAGCAATAACATAGTGTCATTTCCAGCAACTCGTGAGCTGCGAGGGGATGTATGAATATGAGACCTGTAAGCCAGGAATTGCAGTCAGGGGTCGTAATAAAAAAGAAGTCTGATCTTCATCTAATAACTCATCTAGGTGTGAAGATTCAGAATCTTGTCGTTGACAGTAGAGAGGTGAGGCCAGGGGATACATTTCTAGCGTGTGTGGGAAATAAAATTAATGCATGCGAATTCATACCTCAGGCCATCTCTGCAGGAGCTAACGCGGTTTTATGGGAGCCACATTATGGCTTCTCATGGAATCCGGCTTGGAGAGTGCCAAATTTACCAATAGCTGAGCTGCATGAAAAAACAGGAATGATTGCGGACCACGTATATGGTCATCCTTCCCTGAAATTAGGAGTAATTGGGATTACCGGAACAAACGGCAAGACATCGTGCAGCCATTGGATCGCCCAGGCAATGGGAGCGTTGGGCAGAAAGACGGCAGTTATCGGGACATTAGGAAATGGGTTTCTTGGTGCGCTTACGGCAACCGTCAATACCACGCCAGATGCGGTTCTGTTGCAGAAGAAAATGGCAGAATTTTTAAAGGAAGGCGCCGAATACGTGACCATGGAAGTTTCATCACATGGAATTAAGCAAGAGCGGATTAATGGAACAACATTTGCGGTGGCGTTATTTACCAATCTGACGCGAGATCACCTTGATTATCACGATGACATGAAGGAGTACGGTGCCGTGAAGGCCAGATTATTTCATTGGCCGGGGCTCAAGTATGCTGTGCTTAATATGGATGATGAGTTTGGAGTAGAGATATCGCAACAACTAGAAACAACTCCAACTGAGGTAATTGGTTATGGATTTAAAGAGTCAGAAATTGAAGATATAGAGTCTAAAAAAATAAGTAGGTTGAGGGGGAGTAATCTCAAGTCAAGCATTGATGGCTTGGAATTCGATGTCGAGTTTAGGAGTGAACGGATAAAATTTAAGACGGAGTTAGTGGGCCGATTCAATGCCTCGAATTTGTTATCAGTGATGGCGGTCCTGATAGCAAGCGACATAACATTAGTCGATGCAGTAAAGGTTGTGAAACAAGTGCAGCCTATAACGGGAAGGATGGAGCGGCTGGGAGGTTCCTCACAACCCCTTGTGATTGTGGACTACGCACACAGTCCAGATGCTATTGAGAAAGTATTGACGACGCTGCGTGAGGTCCTTGGCAAACCTGGGGACCAAATAAAACCAAAAATAGAAAATACAAAATTGGTTTGTGTATTCGGATGCGGGGGTGAGCGTGATCGCGGTAAGCGACCAATGCTGGGGAGAGTGGTCTCGCAGTTAGCAGATGAGATCATCATAACAAGCGACAACCCGCGAAGCGAAAATCCGCGGGACATCATCAATGAGATCGCAGTAGCAACGGATGCTAATTATCATATCGAAGAAGACCGAGCGATGGCGATTTATCGTGCGATAAGTAATGCGCGGAAGGGTGACATAGTACTAATCGCAGGGAAGGGACATGAAATGTATCAGGAGATTGGGGGACAAAGACTTCCTTTCAGCGACATCGAGGTTGCGCGGCAGGTGTTGCAAGGGTTGGTAGAACAAGAGGCACGAGTACAAGCATGATGACGGTGAAGGAAGCGGCGCTTGCACTGGATGTAGAGTGGCGAGGTAAAGATGTCTTTTTTACCGGGGTTAGCACCGATAGTCGAAAGGCAGAAAGTGGTGATTTATTTGTTGGACTGAAAGGAGAGCGGTTCGAAGGCGATGAGTTCGTAGCGATAGCGCACGAGAAAGGTGCAGTAGCGGCAATGGTGAGCAAAGCAGCGGGAATCAAAAATCAGGGATTAGGGATTCCCTTAATATTAATGAAAGATACGCGCTTGGGTCTAGGGCAGCTTGCCGGACACTGGCGCGAGCGATTTACGATGCCATTGGTGGCAGTAACGGGGAGCAACGGCAAGACAACCGTGAAAGAAATGGTTGCTTCCATACTGTCACAGGAGGTAGGTAGTGCAGATAAGGTATTGGCAACGGAAGGTAATCTTAACAATGATATCGGAGTACCGCAGACGTTGTTGAGAATGCGTGAAAAGCATGACTATGCGGTGATTGAAATGGGTATGAATCACACAAGGGAAATCGAATACCTCAGCAAACTAGCGAAGCCTAATGTGGCTCTGATAAACAATGCTGGCGAGGCGCATCTTGATGGTTTGGGTTCAGTGGAGGCGGTAGCTCGCGCCAAGGGTGAGATTTTCGAGGGATTGGGATTAACGGGGGTGGCGGTCATTAATGCTGATGACGTATATGCGCCGTTATGGCGGCAACTTGCAGGAAACAGACGAGTAATTGATTTTGGTTTTTGCTTGGGGGCAGCAGTGAGCGCGCGTTATCAGATGGGTTTATTTAATACCAAGATGAATCTGATGCTTCCAGATGGGATGGAGGAAGTGTCATTGCAGGTCCCGGGTGAGCATAACATCCGTAACGCACTAGCAGCTGCGGCTGCCACAACGGCAATGGGTATTGATAAAGATACCATAGCGCAAGGGCTAAGAAATTTCAGTGGGATAAAAGGTCGAATGCAGAAAAAATGTGGACTGCATGAGGCGATATTGATAGATGACAGTTATAACGCCAACCCGGAATCGGTCCGAGCAGCTATAGCTGTGCTCGCAGCCGCTCAAGGTAAAAAAATCCTGGTGTTGGGGGATATGGGGGAGCTAGGTTCAAATGCAGTAACTCTTCACGAGCGGATCGGTGAAGAGGCTCGTCTTGCAGGAGTGGATAGGCTATTTGCATTGGGTGAATTAAGCGCAGCTACCGTGGCTAAATTTGGTAAGGGTGCGCGGCACTTTGAGCGGATCGAGGAGTTGGTAGCTGAAGTTAAGGGTCAGTTGGCAGAAAATGTCACGGTACTGGTCAAGGGCTCGCGCTTCATGCAAATGGAACGAGTGATCAAGGCTATCGAGTCATGAGTAGTCAATTCTTAAGCATGGAATGACAATAAAAAAACAAATTTCAATAGCGCAGTCGTTATGTTGCTAGAACTCGCTCAATGGATGTCTCAAGATATCCGAGCATTTAACGTGTTCAATTACATTACGTTACGTGCAGTATTCGCAGCATTAACTGCACTGGCGATCTCATTTGCAGTCGGCCCGGCCATGATACGCAAGCTTACCGCTTATAAAATCGGACAGTCAGTACGTGATGATGGCCCACAGTCACACCTTATCAAAGCAGGAACGCCGACTATGGGTGGCGCATTAATATTGGTATCTATCGCCATCACCACCCTATTGTGGTCGGACTTGAGCAATCGTTATGTGTGGGTGGTACTGCTGACTACACTGGGTTTTGGTGTGGTCGGTTGGGTGGATGACTATCGCAAGGTGGTATATCGAAACCCCAAAGGGATATCAGCGAAGTCCAAGTTCTTTTGGCAATCCTTAATTGCAATTTCGGTGGCGTTATATTTAGCGATCACAGCAAGTTTGCCAGCACAAACGAGTTTAATCGTACCTTTCTTCAAGCAGGTAGTAATCCCGCTTGGAATATTCGGTTTTGTGATGTTGACCTATTTTGTCATCGTTGGAACTAGCAATGCGGTCAACCTCACTGATGGGTTGGACGGTTTGGCTATCATGCCAACTGTAATGATCAGTAGTGCCTTGGCGGTGTTTGCCTATGTGACAGGTCATGCAGTATTCGCGAAATATCTTGGCATTCCTTATGTGCCGCATGTGGGTGAGCTGGCTGTTTTCTGTGCCGCTATGGCAGGTGCGGGACTTGCTTTCCTATGGTTCAACGCATATCCAGCAGAGGTGTTCATGGGTGATGTTGGTGCGCTGGCCTTGGGTGCTGCACTGGGCGTGGTAACGGTGATTGTGCGTCAGGAGATTGTGTTAGTCATCATGGGGGGGGTGTTTGTGGTGGAGACCCTATCTGTAATGTTGCAAGTGGCGTCATTCAAAATGACAGGAAAACGAATTTTTAGGATGGCACCACTGCATCATCACTATGAGCTGAAAGGTTGGAAAGAGAATCAAGTGGTGGTGAGGTTCTGGATTATTACCATGATGTTGGTACTGATTGGTCTATCGACATTGAAATTGAGATGAAAGATCAAGAAGTGGCGCTATGAATTTACAAGGTAAAACTGTACTGGTACTGGGGATGGGTGAAACCGGATTATCCATGACTAAGTGGTTGGCGCACCAAGGTTCGAATGTGCGTGTCGCTGACAGTCGTATGGCGCCACCTAATCTGGATGCGATACGAAGAATTGTACCCGTTACGCAGGTATTCACCGGTAAATTTGTCGCTGAGATATTTTCAGGGATAGACCTCATAGCAGTTAGCCCTGGCATGCCGCTAGAAGAGCCATTGGTGCAGGAGGCAATAAAGCGGGGTATTTCGGTAGTGGGTGATGTTGAGTTTTTCGCTTTGGCGATTAGACAACTTGGCCGTCCAGAACCAAGAGTTCTGGCAATCACCGGTTCAAATGGTAAGACAACGGTAACCGCCATGGTGGGGGCAATGGTGAAGCAAGCTGGGTGTGATGTCGAGGTGGCGGGCAATATAGGTCCGGCGGTATTAGATGCACTGATGAGACGGGAAGACTCTGGCAAGTTACCTCGGGTATGGGTATTGGAGCTTTCCAGTTTTCAATTGGAAACGACACGAAGTCTCAACCCTGATGCGGCGACAGTGCTGAATTTATGCGAGGACCATTTCGACCGATATGCAGGTATGTCAGATTATGCTGCGGCAAAAGAAAGGATATTCCTGAGCGAAACAGTAGGTGCCCAGATTCTTAACAGGGATGACCCGATGGTACGTGTAATGGCTGTTCCAGGAAGAAAGCAGATAACGTTTGGTTCAGATGCGCCGGTTGCAGAGAGTGATTTTGGTTTGTTGCATGAGAGCGGTGATACATGGTTGGTACAGGGGGAAACACGCTTAATGAAAACAAGTGAGTTAACTCTGACCGGTCAGCACAATGCAGTTAATGCGCTCGCCGCGCTGGGGTTATGCCGCGCCATGGAGCTACCTTTTGGACCATTGTTGCAGGCTTTACGAGAGTTTAAGGGACTCCCTCATCGGGTAGAAAAAGTGGCAACGATCGGAGGCGTCACATTTTACGACGACTCAAAGGGTACTAATGTCGGCGCTACAGTTGCAGCATTGAACGGCATGACACAACGGGTGGTGCTGATCGCCGGTGGCGATGGAAAGGGGCAGGACTTTACACCGTTGAAAGGCGCAGTGCTGGAGCGCGCACGTGCGGTAATTTTGATTGGGCGTGATGCAAAAAAGATTGAGGCTGTGCTTGCCGGCAGCACCGTGCCGGTGCATCAGGCAAAGACGATGGAAGAGGCGGTGCAAAAAGGCTTGGTGCTAGCGCAGCAAGGCGATGCGGTGCTGATGTCGCCCGCTTGTGCCAGCCTCGATATGTTTAGAAATTATGTACACCGAGCGGAGGTATTCATTGCAGCAGTCAGGAATTTAGCTGCAAGAGTCCCAGCCAAGGTTGATCGAGGCTTAAGTCAATGATTTATCGGACTGACATCAGTAACCCATTAGATTTTGATCAGACTTTAATTTGGTCGGCGGTACTGTTGCTGAGCCTGGGACTAGTAATGGTCTACTCCGCTTCTATTGCAATCGCTGAGGCAGGTAAAGGTACTGGTGGGTACGCAGCCCATTTTCTTGTACGGCATGGTGCTTATCTGGTGGTGGGTTTACTGGTCGGTTTGATTGCGTTTCAGGTACCGATGCTGGTATGGCAAAAGTACTCATTCCCTCTATTTTTATTGGGGGTGCTAATGCTGATATTAGTACTCATTCCCGGAATAGGGCGCGAAGTTAATGGAAGTCGTCGTTGGCTATCACTGTTTGTAGTGAATTTACAGCCATCTGAGTTCATGAAGTTATTTGCGGTGATTTACGCTGCCGATTACACCATACGGAAGAGGGCGCACCTAGATAGTTTTCGAAAAGGGTTCTTCCCAATGTTGGTTGTGATGTTGGTGATCGGTTTGTTATTGTTAAAAGAGCCAGACTTCGGGGCATTTGTCGTTATCACCGCCATTGTGATGGCTACTCTCTTTCTGGGGGGGGTCAACATAAAGATGTTTGTGGGGTTAACCAGCATCCTAATCATTGGCCTATTGGCGCTAATCTGGATTGAACCTTACCGGATGCAACGTATTGTAGGATTCATGGATCCGTGGACTGATCCGTATGGAAAAGGCTACCAGCTAAGTCACGCCTTAATTGCGTTCGGGCGAGGTGAGTGGCTGGGTGTCGGACTGGGCGGTAGCGTGGAAAAACTTTTTTATCTGCCAGAAGCGCATACCGATTTCTTGTTGGCGGTAATTGCAGAAGAATTAGGTTTTATCGGTGTGACAGCGGTGGTGATGTTGTTTGCGGGACTGGTGATACGAGCCTTTGTGATAGGACGTCAGGCTACGATGCGGGAACGGCATTTCTCCGCGTTGGTGGCACAAGGCATCGGCGTATGGTTAGGGGTGCAAGCTCTTATCAATATGGGGGTGAACATGGGGATATTGCCGACCAAAGGACTGACCTTGCCGCTGATGAGTTTCGGTGGCAGCAGTATTGTTGCTAATTGCGTCGCGCTTGCGGTGTTACTACGGGTAGATTGGGAAAATAGACAGCTTATGCGGGGGTTTGCCTTATGAGCGAGTATCCGTTGGAAATAAATGGGAGAGTGCGGACTTGGCACGAACTGTCTTGATCATGGCTGGAGGAACTGGTGGTCACGTGTTTCCGGGATTAGCCGTAGCGGAGTACATGAAGGCAGCGGGTTGGCACGTTGTGTGGCTGGGAACTGAGGGAGGGATGGAGACCGTCTTGGTGCCTCAACGGGGGTATGACACAAGAGTTATTCAATTCTCTGGAGTGCGGGGCAAGAGCATCCTGGCATGGTTGGCGCTACCGATGCAGTTGTTGCGAGCATTTTGGCAAAGCGCCCGGGTGATCTGTCAGGTGCGTCCCGACGTGGTATTAGGACTGGGTGGATATCCGGCCTTTCCGGGTGGCATGATGGCTGTGATATTGGGTAAGCCGTTGGTAATACATGAACAGAATTCGATAGCGGGCCTTACCAATAGAGCACTGGCAAAATTTGCAGATAAAGTCTTACTGGGTTTTCCAAACGCAATTAAAAGCAATAAGAAGGCAATGTTCTCAGGTAACCCGGTGCGCAATGCGATCGCGCAGTTGGCCGGACCAGAGAAAAGGTATCCCGGTCGAGGTAAGAGTGATGGTCAAAGGTTGGGACTGCTGGTGATAGGCGGTAGCTTAGGCGCGCATGCACTGAATACTATAGTGCCCCAGGCATTGAAGTTAATCTCAGAAGACAGGCGGCCAAGGGTGATGCATCAGGCCGGCACGAAGCATCTGGAGAGGCTAACAAAAAATTATGAGGATGCTGGGGTGACGGGCGATCTAGTAGCCTTCATCGAGGATATGGCCGCTTGTTATGCTGCATGTGATCTTGTGATTTGTCGGGCCGGCGCACTCACAATTGCAGAGCTGGCGGCAGCTGGAGTGGCGAGCATACTGGTGCCGTTCCCATACGCCGTAGATGACCACCAAACAAATAATGCAAGATTTCTGAGCGACCAAGATGCTGCGGTGTTGATTCCACAAAATGAGCTGACCCCACAAAGGCTGGCAACACTCTTAACGGAATTAAGTCGTGAAAAGTTAACAGAGATGGCAGTAAAAGCACGTTCACTAGCGAAACCTGATGCGACTCAAGTAGTGGCTGAAGTTTGTATGAAGTTGGCAAGGACATGAGCCACAAATCATGAAGCATAAAGTCAAACACATTCATTTTGTTGGTATTGGCGGCTCTGGTATGAGTGGAATTGCAGAGGTGATGTTTAACTTGGGTTACCAAGTGAGTGGCTCAGACTTATCTGACAGTATGATAACGCGACAACTAAAACGTCTGGGCATCACCATCTATCAGGGGCATGCACGTGTTCAGGTGGGGTCAGCAGACGTCGTCGTAACATCAACTGCAGTTCAACCAGACAATCCAGAAGTGATCGAGGCACATGAGCGCAATATTCCAGTGGTGCCGCGCGTAATGATGTTGGCGGAACTGATGAGGTTGCGACAAGGCATCGCCGTCGCAGGGACTCATGGCAAGACAACCACCACCAGCCTGATTGCCAGCATTCTGGCAGAAGCGGGAATGGATCCAACTTTCGTTATTGGCGGCAGATTAGAGGCTGCGGGTACAAATGCCAGACTAGGTAGTGGTGAATTCATCGTGGTTGAAGCGGACGAATCGGATGCTTCATTCCTCTGTCTACAGCCGGTGCTGGCGGTAATCACCAATATCGATGCCGATCATATGGAGACCTACGGACATGATTTCGCCAGACTTAAGCAGGCATTTGTAGATTTTGTGCAGCATTTGCCTTTTTACGGGATGGTGATGCTGTGTATAGACGATGAGAATGTAAGTGAAATCATGTCCGCTATCGCTAGGCCCATTACAACATACGGCCTATCAGATAAGGCAATGGTGAGTGCTGTGAATATTCGTCACAGCGGAGGGAAGATGTGCTTTACCGCATTAGTGAGGGGGAGTGGAAAAGCGCGCGAGCTTGACATAACGCTGAATCTGCCGGGTTTGCATAACGTACAAAATGCATTGGCAGCAATTGCCGTGGGGGACGAGGTAGGAGTGGCAGATGAGTTTATCGTCAAGGCCCTAGCTGGATTCACAGGGGTAGGGCGGCGATTCCAGCGGCATGGCGAGATCAGGATAGGCGGTAAAGAAAATCATCAAAACGGCAGTTTCACATTGGTTGATGACTATGGTCATCACCCCGTAGAAATGGCTGCGACTATTGCGGCTGCGCGCGGAGCGTTTCCTGGTCGTCGTTTAATGCTGGCATTTCAGCCGCATCGGTATTCGCGTACGCGCGATGTATTTGAGGACTTTGTTAAGGTTCTATCAACTACTGATGTGTTGATATTGACGGAAGTCTATCCCGCGGGTGAGGCGCCTATTGTGGCTGCCGATAGTAGGTCATTAGCGCGAGCAGTAAGAATACGAGGAAAGGTAGAGCCAATTTATGTGGAGACAGTGGATGAGATGCCTGCCGTTATCAGGAGAATGGTGAAGGATGGCGATGTAGTCCTGGTGATGGGAGCGGGGTCGGTGGGCGCAGTTGCGGCATCTATTACTGCGGTGCGGGATGCATGAATGGATATGACAGAGCCTAACAAATTTAAGAATTACTCTTGCGCGCTTGATAAGGGGAGCGTGGGGGAAGTCTTGCGCGGCGAGATGCGAATGAATGAATCGATGAGAAGGCACACATCATGGCGTGTAGGGGGTGAAGCGCAACGTGTTTATATTCCTAAGGATATGGCCGACCTTATTCAATTCATGCGTGTTTTACCGGAAGGGGAGCCAGTATATATAGTTGGTTTGGGCAGCAATCTGCTAGTACGTGATGGTGGGGTACGCGGCACGATAATTCTGCCGCATGCACGGCTGAGAGAGCTGCATTTAGAGCAACAGGATTCAGATGGAGGGCTGATATATGCAGAGTTGGGCGTAGCCTGTGCCAAGGTGGCGCGATATGCAGCAGTGAATGGTCTGGAAGGAGCCGAATTTTTGGCTGGCATACCTGGGACAGTGGGTGGAGCTTTAGCAATGAATGCCGGCTGTTACGGCAGCGAAACCTGGAAAATTATCGAGCATGTTCAAACGATCAACCGTGCCGGTCAGTTGCGGGTACATAACCCTGAGAATTTCACAATAGATTATCGGCATGTGGCATTGCGCCCGGGGCTGGGAAGTATTGGGGACGAAGAGTGGTTTGTAGGGGGTTGGTTCAGACTAAAGAATGGAGAGAGTTCAACGTCGCGCAGGAAGATCAAGGAGCTGCTCTCCTATAGGATCGAAAGCCAACCATTGAATCTACCAAATGCCGGTTCAGTGTTCCGTAATCCTCCGGAAGATCATGCCGCGAGATTAATCGAGACATGCGGATTAAAGGGATTTCGCATCGGTGGTGCAATGGTTTCAACTAAGCATGCTAATTTCATTGTTAATGCCGACAATGCCACCGCTTTAGATATTGAAATGGTAATTGTGGCAGTCCGCAGAATGGTGAAAGAGCGAACTGGGGTGGAGTTGATACAGGAAGTGCGAATTATCGGTGAAGTGATTGGTAATGAATTTAAAAAAGGGACTATTGACTTATCTAGCAGGAGTATTTGGTCGTGAATAATCACGACTTCGGTAAAGTGGCTGTTCTCCTGGGTGGTCGCTCCGCAGAGCGCGCGATCTCACTTAGGAGCGGGCAAGCTGTGCTGGATGCATTAAGACGAAGAAACGTGGACGCACACCCTTTTGACCCTGCCGAACAGCCAATGGAAGAATTATTGCGGCAGGATTTCAAACGAGCACATATCGCCTTACATGGGCGATACGGGGAAGATGGAACCGTGCAAGGTGCGCTGGAGTTGATGGGGTTGCCGTATACCGGTAGCGGCGTCATGGCGAGTGCGTTGGCGATGGACAAGTGGCGCACCAAGCTGCTATGGCAGGCTGCAGGAATTAATACGCCACGTTATGCCGTACTCGATGCACAAAGCGATTTCGGCAAGGTGACGAGGGAATTGGGACTTCCTCTTATCGTCAAGCCGTCGCGCGAAGGGTCGACAATAGGGTTGAGCAAGGTGATGACAGAGGAAAGTTTTCCAGCCGCCTACAAGTTGGCCGCACAGCATGACGCGGTGGTATTGGCAGAGCAATTCATCGAAGGAATAGAGTTGACGGCGGCAATTCTTGGAGAGATTTCATTACCTCTGGTACGGATCGAAACATCGGGGGGGTTGTACGATTATCAAGCCAAGTATTTCGCAAATGACACCTGTTATTTTTGTCCAAGCGGACTGTCCGTAGGAGAGGAACGGAAAATTCAAGCGCAAGCTCTACAGGCACACAAGATCTTGGGATGTGAGGGCTGGGGAAGGGTGGATGTAATGCTAGATAAACTCGGGAAGGCTTATTTTTTAGAGACAAACACTTCACCCGGAATGACCGATCACAGCCTCGTCCCAATGGCGGCAAAGGCAGCGGGAATCTCATTTGAGGATTTGGTAGTGAGGATACTGGAGTCAGCTCATGTGGGATAACCACCAGACCTTGCATCTATTGGGTAATCTGCTATTTGGGGTTGCTGCACTTGCAGCAACTTACAGCATTGGCTCGTGGGTAGTGAACTCACCAGCGATTCAGTTAAAGCAGGTGAGTATCAGCGGCACTAATTATAGCGATGGTGAATTGAAGCACGTGACTCGGGAGCAAATAGATAAAGTAGTTCGCAGTGAGATTACAGGTAACTTTCTAAGGATTGATCTAGACACAATGCGTGAAGCATTCGAGAAGTTGCCATGGGTGAGAGTTGCAAGTTTGCGGCGGCATTGGCCACAAGGTCTAGAGGTGACTTTGGAAGAGCATGTGGCGGTCGCGCGCTGGGGTGGGGAGGGATTTGTAAATACTCATGGAGAGCTATTTGTCGGAACGGTTATTGGAAAAGAGGAGAAGCTGCCGATACTCATCGGGCCAACTGGAAGCTCTTTCGATGTGGCAGCGCAATACATTGCTTTCAGTAAATTGCTGCAACCGTTGCAGCAGGATATTACGCAGTTAACCCTGTCGCCTCGGCGTGCCTGGAGGATTCAACTGGAAAGTGGAACAGTGCTTGAGTTAGGGCGTGAGCGGATGGAGGAGCGGTTGTTGCGTTATGTCTCAACATACAGCCGCAGCGTGGCGCAGTTGAACAGGAATCTGACTTATGTCGATTTACGTTATTCAAATGGTTTCTCTGTTCGCACACAGGAAACGCAACAACACGAAAAGCTCATGACAGTCCTGAAGAAAGCAGCTTGAGATTAAGGATACGTAAAATAGATGAGTAGAGTTAATGAAAATCGCAACCTAATTGTTGGCCTCGATATTGGCACTTCAAAGATCGTTGCCATCGTCGTTGAGGTTAAGCCAGAGGGTGGATTTGAAATTATTGGCATGGGAAGCCACCCTTCGCGCGGCCTAAAAAAAGGGGTGGTCGTCAATATCGAAACTACAGTGAACGCAATTCAGCGAGCTTTAGAAGAAGCGGAGCTGATGGCTAATTGCAAGATTCGTGAAGTGTACACAGGAATTGCTGGAAGCCATATCAGGAGCTTTAATTCTCATGGAACGGTGGCGATAAAGGACAAAGAGGTGTCGCGCATAGATGTTGAAAGAGTGATGGAAACGGCTAAGGCAGTAAATATTCCGGCAGATCAGCAGGTGCTGCATATCCTCAATCAAGAATTCATTGTAGATGGACAGGAGGATGTGCGCGAACCGATCGGCATGAGTGGTATACGTCTAGAAGTAAAGGTGCATATTGTCACGGGTGCGGTATCGGCAGCTCAGAACATCATGAAGTGCGTACGTCGTTGTGGCTTGGAGGTGCGCGATTTGGTGTTGCAACCACTGGCATCAGCAATGGCTGTTTTGTCGGAAGATGAGAAAGATCTGGGTGTGTGCCTAGTCGATATAGGCGGAGGAACCACCGATATTGCAGTATTTACTAATGGCGCAATTCGCCATACGGCGGTAATCCCGATTGCAGGAGACCAGATTACCAATGATATTGCAATGGCATTACGCACACCGACAAAGGATGCAGAGGATATTAAGTGTAGCTACGGCTGCGCTCTGAGGGGTATGGCTGACCCTAATGAAATGGTAGAGGTATCGGGCGTAGGCGAGCGAGGTGCGCGCCAGCTTTCAAGGCAGACATTGGCGGAAGTGATTGAGCCGCGGGTAGAAGAGCTCTATTCGCTGGTGCAGAGCGAGCTGCGTCGTAGCGGTTTCGAGGAGTTGCTTTCTTCCGGGATCGTCATTACGGGTGGTAGCAGTTCACTGCAAGGGATGGTGGAGCTGGGTGAGGAAATATTCCACATGCCGGTGCGGTTGGGACTGCCACTTTATCGGGGCAGCTTGGCAGAAGTTGTACGTACCCCGCGGTTCTCGACCGGTGTCGGCTTGATTATTGCTGGTATGGAGCAAATTCAGCGCCAGCAGCACAGTCGGCTGCAGGGCAACTCGACGAAACAGGTTCTTGAAAGGATGAGAAGCTGGTTTCAGGGAAACTTTTAGGAGTTTGGAATAAGAGGTGGAATGAATGTGTGGTGTGCGTTATCAAGTTTGTCAGATTTAGGGTTCAAAGTTTAAGAATAATTCTAGATGGTGTTTTTAATTCATAAAAGGAGAAACATAATGTTCGAAATCATGGATACACAAACACAGGAAGCGGTTATCAAAGTTATCGGTGTCGGTGGTTGCGGAGGTAATGCTGTAGACCACATGATTCAGAACGGTGTGCAGGGTGTTGAGTTCATTTGTGCCAATACCGATGCTCAGGCACTGAAGCGTAATCAAGCGCGCACACTGCTGCAACTGGGGTCGGAAATCACTAAAGGATTGGGTGCGGGGGCGAATCCCGAGATTGGTCGGGAAGCGGCTCTAGAAGACCGTGACCGTATCGCTGAACTGATCGAAGGTGCGGATATGCTATTTGTTACTGCCGGCATGGGGGGTGGAACAGGCACCGGTGCTGCACCCGTGGTGGCGCAGGTAGCTAAGGAAATGGGTATTCTTACTGTAGCGGTGGTGACAAAGCCCTTTGCATTTGAGGGTAAGCGACTGAAAGCAGCGCAGATAGGAATGGAGGCGCTGTCACAGCATGTTGACTCGTTGATAGTGATTCCTAACGATAAGTTGATGATGGTGTTGGGAGAAGATGTAAGTATGCTGGACGCATTTAAGGCCGCAAATAATGTTCTATATGGTGCAGTTGCCGGAATAGCAGAGGTCATCAACTGTCCCGGTCTGGTAAATGTAGACTTCGCTGATGTGAAGACGGTGATGTCGGAAATGGGGGTGGCGATGATGGGTTCCGCGCTTGCCTCGGGTGTCGATCGAGCGCGGGCAGCGGCAGAGCAGGCGGTATCAAGCCCGTTGCTAGAAGACATGAACCTCTCTGGGGCGCGCGGGGTCTTAGTGAATATCACCGCCAGTTCGGGGATGAAGATGCGAGAGGTTCATGAAGTGATGAGTACGATCAAAGACTTTACCGCTGAAGATGCAACCGTAATTGTTGGCACCGTAATCGACGAGAGCATGGGAGATAACCTTAGGGTCACCATGGTTGCAACTGGTTTGGGTGGGGTGGTCAGCCGTACTCAGCCGAAACCGTTAAGTATTATCCATACTAGGACTGGAACAGATGATGCAGTATTGGTAGATGTGGCGGGCTGGAAGGAGTTGGAGATTCCCGCTGCGATACGCACCAACAGAAGGCACGATGCGACAGTGGAAGCAATGAGGCAGTCTGGGGTAGATGTATTGGATATACCTGCATTCCTTCGGAAACAGGCTGATTAATTTACTGAAAGCGCATTTAATTATGGTCCAAGTGCCGATGGCCGAATCCGTCTCCGATTAGGGGGTTCGGAGTAAGCCATTTAGCTGCCATTGTCCCCACAATATCGCAGCCTAATATAGGCAGCAGGAGCGCCATCCCCCTCGCGCTATATGAAGATATTTCCATCAGATAGTAGGGGGGGTCAATGTAGTCTGAGTAATTTGTTTTTTTAGTAGTGACTCAACCGCGGTTTTTAGTGGGGATGGGGGCAGTCCTGCAGCTAGTTGACTCAAGTTGTTCAAACCAAGCGGTCCGATAGTCAAGTCTTTGTCGATCTTCTTATCAACAAATGCAAAAGGGTTATGTGCTTGCACAGCAACTCGAATTGCAGTAACCTCAATATTTTTCTTCTGAAATTTTAAGAGCAGTGAAGGTGAAATCTGCTTCAGTTTGGCAGCAATTGCGCCGTTAGTCGTATAGAGAGTCAAATTTCCTTTGGAAATCCTGCCAACGGTGCAGTATATTGATAATCGAGGCGGAATAATTTCCGTTAATGCTCGTTGTATCAGTGCTAGTTCGCTCGCCTGAGCGATTAGGCCTTGCTGATCTGCAGCGCCGAGGGTAGTTAGGTAAAAATCAATCTTGCGTGCGGTCATATCTGCGCGAGAATTTAGGAAATACGATGAATGTAATACTGGTTTCCAGTAATCTGGTAAGAGCGAGGACTCTGACCCTGACCGGCACGCATTTAACGCTGCTGGCGGGAGCTCTCTTACTCGTAATTATAATGCTGGTAATGGGGTTGAATTATCTATCTTTGCGCTATGCAGATAAGATAGATAGTCCATCCCTTCGGTCCTTAGTTCTGAGTGTGCAGCAGGAAGAGCACCAAAAAAACCAATCATACCTGCGCGATAGTTTGAATGCCATGGCTGTCAGAATGGGGCAGATGCAGGCCCAGCTCTTGCGGCTCGATAGCTTGGGTGAGCGTCTGGCTGAATTATCTGGCATCAAGCCTCAGGAGTTTCTGTTTAATCAGACCCTCGGACAAGGGGGTGCGGCTTCCAGCTTGCCAGCGCAAGATATATCATTTGATGAATTTAATAGCAGAATGAATGAGTTATCGCTAGCGCTGAGTGATCGGACCGATAAAATGGGTGCGCTCGACACTTTTCTGCTGCATGACAGAATTAAGAAGAAAACACTACCAACTCTCGTACCGGTTGAAGCAAAGTGGTTTACGTCCAGCTTTGGTTTGAGAATAGATCCATTTTCAGGGAAAAGTGCTTTCCATGAAGGGGTTGATTTCATTGCTGAGATAGGGACGCCAATCATAGCCTCAGCAGGTGGTGTTGTTGTCTACTCGGACTATCATCCTGAATATGGTAACATGATTGATATTGACCACGGCAATGACCTCGTTAGTCGATATGCTCACGCTGCTAGGCGTCTTGTTAAAACTGGTCAAGTAGTATTACGGGGGCAGAGGATCGCAGAAGTGGGGAGCACCGGCCGTTCTACCGGGCCACACCTTCACTTTGAAGTCAGGCACAGGGGCCTACCGCAAAATCCGACGCGATTCCTGAAAGCAACTGGATAAGTTGAAATGATGCACTGCTGTGGGGGTGAGGCTGAAAACCTCACCCTTTTGTTTTTGGAAGACTGTTAAAACAAAAATTAATCGGGAATTTATGCTGAATAATCTGCTCAAGAAAATCTTTGGCAGCCGTAACGATCGGCTAATTAAGCAATATTTCCAAGAGGTTGGTGTGATTAACGCGCTGGAGCCTGGGTTGGCAGCGCTTACTGACACAGAGTTGCGGGCTAAAACCGATGAGTTCAAAAGTCGTATAGCCGATGGAGAAACTTTGGATGCCTTGCTACCAGAAGCGTTTGCAGTAGTACGCGAGGCTAGCAAGCGGGTACTGGGGATGCGCCACTTTGGTGTGCAGTTGATAGGTGGCATGGTTTTACATAGCGGTAAGATTGCGGAGATGCGTACAGGGGAAGGTAAGACGCTGATGGCGACCTTGCCCTCGTATCTCAATGCATTGTCTGGAAAAGGCGTGCACCTAGTAACTGTGAACGATTATCTAGCAAAGAGAGATGCTGAGTGGATGGGACGGATCTATCAGTTCCTCGGCATCAGCGTGGGCGTGATTCTTTCGCAAATGGAGCATGGCGCAAAACAAGCCGCCTACGCTGCTGACATTACTTACGGTACCAATAACGAATTCGGTTTCGATTATCTGCGTGACAATATGGTGAACCACCCTGCAGAGCGGGTTCAACGTCACCTGAATTATGCAATCGTTGATGAAGTCGATTCAATCTTGATTGACGAGGCACGTACACCTTTGATCATTTCGGGTCAGGCAGAAGGCAGTAGCGAAGTTTATACCCGGATGAACGCATTAATACCAAGACTAGCACGACAAGAGAAAGAGGATAGTCCAGGTGATTTTAGCGTAGATGAAAAGACGCAACAAGTATTGCTGAGTGAAGCAGGTTTTGAGCATGTAGAAAAATTACTCACCCAATCTGGGCTACTGCTCCCAGGAACCAATCTCTACGATCCCAGCAATATCAATCTAGTGCATCATCTATACGCAGCGCTACGTGCCCATGCGCTATTCCATCTTGATCAGCACTACGTGGTACAGGACAATGAAGTGATCATCGTGGATGAGTTTACGGGGCGTCTAATGTCCGGTAGACGCTGGTCAGAAGGATTGCATCAGGCGGTAGAGGCGAAGGAAGGTGTTCCGATTCAGAAAGAGAACCAGACGCTTGCCTCGATAACATTCCAGAATTATTTCCGTATGTATCAAAAGCTATCTGGAATGACGGGTACAGCAGATACTGAGGCTTACGAATTTCAACAAATCTATGGGTTGGAGACAGTGATTGTTCCGACACATCGCCCGATGGTTCGTGACGATCGCATGGATCAGGTATTCCGCACTACAAACGAGAAGCATCAAGCAATCATTGCAGACATTAAAGACTGTTACCAGCGTGGTCAGCCAGTTTTAGTGGGTACAACTTCAATTGAAAGTAATGAACTATTATCTGGACTGCTCACTCAGGAAAAGCTGCCGCATCAAGTGCTTAATGCTAAACAGCATGCACGTGAAGCAGAAATAGTCGCGCAGGCTGGACGTCCTAAAATGGTCACTATCGCCACCAATATGGCCGGACGAGGAACCGACATTGTATTAGGTGGCAACCCAGAACCGGAGATCGACCGCATCCAGTTAAGCGACAGTCTGAACGAGTCATCTAAGGGGGAGCAAATCACCGAGTTGCGAACACAGTGGCAGAATCTCCACGACGAGGTGCTAAAGCAGGGAGGGTTGCATATTATTGGGACTGAACGTCATGAATCACGACGCGTGGATAACCAATTGCGCGGCCGATCTGGGCGACAGGGTGATCCCGGTTCTAGTCGATTCTATCTGTCGTTGGAAGATCCACTCTTGCGTATCTTTGCTTCCGATCGTGTGGCCAACATTATGCAGCGATTAAATATGCCGGAAGGTGAGGCAATTGAGCACCCATGGGTCACGCGCGCCATTGAGAATGCTCAACGAAAAGTAGAGGCCCGTAACTTCGATATGCGCAAACAATTGCTGGAATACGATGACGTTGCCAATGATCAACGCAAGGTGATATACCAGCAGCGTAACGAGTTAATGGAGTCAGAGGATATTTCAGAGACCATCACGGCGATGCGTGAGGATGTGCTAAGTAGTCTTATCGGCCTTTATATACCGCCACAAAGCGTCGAAGAACAATGGGACGTACCGGGATTGGAGAAGGCTTTAACTGGAGAGTACCAATTACATTTACCGCTGCATGAATGGTTGAAAAAAGAACCCGATCTACATGAAGAGAATCTTCTTGAGCGTGTTGCGGGGGTAGTCCGAGAACATTATCAGAGTAAGGTCCAGCAGGTCGGCGCAAGTGTCATGCATCACTACGAGCGCGCGGTAATGTTGCAAAGCCTGGACACTCATTGGCGAGAGCATTTGGCAGCGTTAGATCATCTGCGCCAGGGTATCCATTTGCGTGGTTATGCGCAGAAGAATCCAAAGCAAGAATATAAGCGCGAGGCTTTTGACCTATTTACTACCATGCTGGAAGGAATCAAGGCTGAAGTTACTAGAATACTTATGACGGTTCAGATTAGAAGTGAGCAGCAAGTGGAAGAGGTGGCTGAGGCAACGCGGCCACCAGTTAATGTTCAGTACCACCATGCAGATTATGAAGAAGTATTGGGGGAGGATGGTGAACAGCAGGACGGACAGGAGAAGCATCAGCCGTTCGTTCGACAAAATAACAAGATTGGCCGTAATGACCCTTGCCCATGCGGCTCTGGGAAAAAGTATAAGCAGTGTCACGGAAAGCTGGACTAACTATAGCAGATAGCGGTAACTGAGCAGAATCGGCGAGAGTCCTGCCGAATATGTTCCCTCGTAGATTATATCTGAACGGTCATTATCGGCTTGATAACTCGGCGCACTCGCACTATGCGAACGCGTTGGTATGAGGTTCGGGGTATAATCTCTTGTCGATGCATTAGCCCATGCTGGCTCGGCTATTTAAGCCACTTTCGCCGGCCACGCCTGCAATAAAACTCATGAATGTTTTTTACGAAGAAGAAGGCACTTTTAAGGTAGGCGCCATCCTTGCCGATAATGTGACTTCCCTGCAAGTAGAGGCCCCTCACGGTAAGCGCTCGAAAATTAAAGGCGCATCGGTACTACTGAAATTTGATGCGCCACCACTGTCAGAATTCATGTGCATTGCACAAAAAACAGCAGATGAACTTGATTTGAGTTTCCTCTGGGAGTGTTGTGTAACTGATGTTGAATTCGCCAGTGATACTCTGGCAGCAGATTATTTTGGGCACTCGCCTAATCCAGTAGAGGCGGCGGCAGTGCTGATTCGGCTGCATGCGGCGCCGATGTACTTCTATAAAAAGGGCCGGGGAAGATACAAAGCTGCGCCACCAGAGGCACTCAAGTCAGCACTTGCTAGTCAGGATAAAAAACGTCTCCAGGCAGAGCAGCAATCTCAATATGTGAGTCTATTAACTACACTCACCTTGCCGGACGAGTTCAGGCCTCTGTTGGCTGAGCTACTCTACCAACCAGACAAGAATAGCACTGAATGGAAGGCGTTAGATGCAGCTTGTGCTGCAATGAAGCTCAGCGCCCTCAAGCTTCTGGAGAAGTGTGGTGCAATTCCATCCTCACATGAATATCATTTCAACCGATTTCTACTGGAATATTTTCCGGGAGGGATAGGATTCGATCCACTCAACGTAAGCAATGACCTGATCACATCGTCAGATCTGCCAGTAGCCAATGTAGCTGCTTTTAGCATAGATGACGCCAGTACCACTGAAATTGATGATGCGTTCTCAGTGACACCGCTTCCGTTTGGCAGTATTCGTATCGGAATCCATATTGCCGCTCCTGCTTTGGGGATTGGTTCAGAGTCACCTTTGAATGAAGTAGTCGCAAAGCGACTATCTACGGTCTACATGCCGGGTGACAAGATCACTATGTTGCCAGAACCTGTAATACATCACTACACCCTTTGCGAAGATCGTCTGTGCCCAGTCCTTTCAATGTATCTGGAGGTGGCAGATGACTTCACCATAACTACTACGCACAGTTGCATCGAGAAGGTGAGGATTGCTGCGAATCTGAGACACGATACATTGGAGCAGCACTTTAACGAACATACCATAGCAAGTAATACTATTGATCATCCGTTTGGCCAGGAATTGAGAGCATTGTGGGATTTTGCTTGTAGGATGGAGTCACTAAGGGGAAAGAGCAACGATAGCAACAACGATAAGATCGATTACAGCTTTAACGTTAAAGATGATCATGTCATGATCACTGAGCGTCGACGCGGTTCGCCAATTGATAAGCTGGTGGCGGAGCTGATGATCCTGGTTAATACTGAGTGGGGTAAGCAGTTAGCTGATGGAGGTGTTGCCGGCATTTACCGCAATCAGAGCGGCGGGAAAGTACGGATGAGTACTTCCCCCGCTCCTCATCAAGGGTTGGGAGTCTCTCAGTATGCCTGGATCAGCTCACCATTGAGGCGCTATATAGACCTCATTAATCAGCGTCAATTAATCGCGTTGCTGCGCAGAGAAGAGCCGCCGTACACCAGAGAAGGTGATGAGCTGTTGATAGTGATAAGAGATTTTGAGGCGGTCTATGAAGCTTATGGAGATTTCCAACGCAGCATGGAACGGTATTGGTGTCTGCGCTGGTTATTGCAGGAGAGTATCAATAAAATTGGTGCTCAGGTGCTGAAGGAGAACCTGGTGAGATTAGATCGCATACCGCTGGTAATGCGGGTGCCCTCGTTACCAGACATGCCGCCGGAAACGCATGTAGAGTTAGAGATTTCTCAGATAGATCTATTGGAACTGACCTGCGATGCAAGGTTTGTGCGCAAAATGGATACATAAGTCACCGATACGCATGTGACAACTGCACGGTTGTTGCTTACAATGGATGACGTTAAACATTCTCAGGCTTAACTCTCAAACTCGCTAGTACGTTGGCCGCCACACCAAATAAAACAGGTTTTAATCTCGCCACATTCCACGACTGGCTGCTTGATCCGTCATCACGTCTGAATGTGGCAATACTCGTTTCATTAGTTTTTCATGCAGTTGTATTGTTCGGCATAACCTTCAAACTTCCCTCTACGAGAGTCGATAAAAATTCAACTACGCTGGAGGTAGTACTCGTTAATAGTAAATCAAGTTCAAAGCCTCATATGGCGAATAAGCTTGCTCAAGCCAATTTAGATGGTGGGGGAAATACTGATGACAACCGCCAGGCCCAGTCACCCTTTCCGCTACTATCAGAGAATAAACAAGTGGCAGATATGGCTAATGCCAATCAAAAGGTCGGTCAGCTTGAACAAGAAGTAAAGAGATTGATGACGGCGGTTAATAGTGAGCGCGACATCCATCAACCAAAACTTCAGTCAGAATGGCCGCTACGAAAACAGGATGCACCCAATACTACGGACTTGGTTCAACGTAGCTTAGAGATTGCACGACTCGAAGCGCAAATATCTAAGGATTATGAAGCTTATCAGAAACGCCCAAAGCGTAGATTTATCGGTGCTCGTGCACAGGAATACCGTTTCGCCCGGTATGTTGAAGACTGGAGGGCGAAGGTGGAGAGGGTTGGAAATCTGAATTATCCCGAGGCCGCTAAGCGAGAAAAATTATTTGGAAGCCTGCAACTTACGGTTGGCATCAAGTCTGACGGCACTCTAGAGTCAGTTGAAATCAATCGGTCTTCTGGCAAAAATATTTTGGATGAGGCGGCAGTACGTATTGTTAAGCTCGCGGGTCAGAATGGATTTGCTCCATTTCCATCTGACATCAGTCAAGATACCGATATATTGTATATCACCCGTACCTGGGTATTTACCCGATCTGACGAACTCCTGAGTGAATAGTCAGAACATCGACCAGTCTAGAGTTAATTGATGCTACAGCCTAATACCTAATTATTATCATTATGCCCGATCTTTACGCCGTTATCGGTAACCCAATTGCTCATAGCAAGTCACCGTTAATCCATGCTGAATTTTCAAGACAGACCGATCAAGATATGCGCTATGAGGCGCTCCTGGTGCCGCTTGATGGATTTTCTGTAGCGGTAGAAGCATTTCGGAAATTTGGTGGTAAGGGCATGAATGTAACCATTCCATTCAAGCTCGAAGCTTGCAAGATTTCAACTCGTTTGACTGAACGAGCTGCTACTTCCCAGGCAGTCAATACACTCGTCTTCGATGACGATGAGATTCTTGGTGATAACACCGATGGTATTGGATTGGTGCGTGATATCTCAAGTAATCTAGATTTTATGATTACGGGTAAACGGGTATTGGTAATGGGTGCAGGTGGGGCTGCTCGTGGTGTACTGTTGCCGCTACTGGAACATCAGCCCAAGGTGCTGACTATTGTCAACCGCACCAAACAGAAAGCACTCGAACTGTATCAGCGATTCTTTGAATATGGGTTTGTCATACCGGCTGGCTATGAAGATCTTCCTGGCCATGAATTCGACATTGTCATTAATGCTACTTCTGCAAGCCTCAGCAACGAACTGCCGTCACTGCCCCCAGGTATATTCGCTGCTGAGTCGTTGGCCTACGATATGATGTACGGGAATGGATCCACGCCATTTTTAAAGTTTGCACGACAGCAAGGTGCAACTCACCTATCCGATGGAATAGGGATGCTAGTGGAGCAAGCGGCTGAATCTTTTTTCTTATGGCGAGGATTAAGGCCGGAAACGGAACCTGTAATTGCGATGTTACGACCAGAGACATGAAGATGTTGGTTTAAGGTTATCCAATAACACATGGGGAAATTTCTTAAGCGATGGTTCTGGCGCTTGGCCATAGTTCTTACCGGAGCAGTGTTGCTCTATCAATTATGGATTCTTGGCCACATCGTTTATTGGAATTCCTATAATCCATCTGGTAGTGCGTTTATGCAAGAGCGTTTGGATGTAATGCAGGAGAAGAAACCGGATGCAACTTTGCGCTATCAATGGGTTCCATACGAACAGATCTCCCCCCATCTGAAGCGTGCCATTATTGCGGCAGAGGATGGGAAATTTCTGCAGCACGAAGGTTTTGATTTTGAGGCCATTCAGAAAGCATACGAGAAGAACCTAGAAAAGGGGAAGCTTGTCATGGGAGGTTCCACCATCAGCCAGCAGCTTGCGAAGAACCTTTTTCTATCCGGTAAAAAGACACCGTGGCGTAAGATTGAGGAGGCAGTCATTACGCTGATGCTTGAGAATGTGATGTCCAAGCGCCGTATCTTAGAAATTTACCTAAATAAGATCGAGTGGGGTAATGGAGTATTCGGTGCGGAGGCTGCTAGCCGTTATTATTATGGGGTCTCAGCCTCAGCACTAACATCAAAGCAAGCTGCACGACTTGCTGCCATGGTCCCGAGTCCACGCTTTTATGACCTTAACCGGAGTACGCCATGGTTGTTGAAAAAAACGGATATTATTTTTAATCGGATGCCCTCGACATCGATTCCTTGATAATTCCAGATCTGGCCGCTATAAAGGGGAGAAAATGTAGCCCTCCATTCGGCCCTCTGGCTAGGAAGTATTCGACCTAGCCCTTGATTTTCCTTACAATCTGCAAATTTTGTCTCGCTGCTGGGCCGACCTGCCATGACTGAAGAAAATAATCGCAGAGAAACAGAGAACCTGCAAGTACAGTTGCAAAGGGTGACTCATCTACTGAGCAGCTATAAGCTGATGGCAGGCTTTGTGCAGATGGAGGAAATGCCGTCGCATGATCTGGTCGAATCCCTAGCCTACAGACAAAGTCTGCCAGAGTTGCAACAGCTACTCGACAGACTCCATCCTGCCGATGTTGCTCATATCCTAGAAGCGTTGCCAGTACAGGATCGTCTGACGATCTGGAATTTGGTTAAGGCGGAGCGCGACGGAGAGATCCTGTTGGAGGTTTCCGACGCGGTACGCGAGACGCTCATCGCCGCCATGGATGGTAACGAACTTGTAGCTGCGACGGGGCAGCTAGATGCAGATGAAATCGCTGACCTTGCCCCAGATTTGCCACGATCTGTTATTGATGATGTATTTCAATCATTACCAGTGGAAGAGCGTGAGCAGTTACGAGCAGCCATGTCTTACCCAGAAGATGCTGTGGGGGCTTTGATGGATTTTGATATGGTTGCAATCCGAGAGGATGTGACACTGGAAGTGGTATTACGGTATCTGCGCCGCCTGGATGAGCTACCAGGACATACTGATCAGCTATTCGTGGTGGACCGTGATGAACATCTCAAGGGTGTCCTGCCGGTTAATCGTCTACTAGTGAGCGACCCGGATACCGAGGTGGCAGCAGTGATGTCTACAGAAATGCTGAAGCTTCACCCGGATGACAAGGCACAACAGGCGGCACACGCATTCGAGCGTTATGATCTTGTCTCTGCATCAGTGGTTGATGTGGAGGGGAAGCTGATTGGACGCGTGACCGTCAATGCAGTAATGGACTTTATCCGTGAGGAGTCTGAAAATGAGGCGCTAAAATTAGGCGGTCTGAGTGAAGAGGAGGATCTGTTTGCTCCGGTATGGAAGAGTGTAAAGAATCGTTGGATCTGGTTAGCGGTCAATCTGGTGACGGCATTTATTGCTTCACGTGTGATTGGTGTCTTTGAAGATTCGATCGAAAAACTGGTGGCGTTGGCAGCGTTGATGCCGATCATTGCTGGTATCGGCGGAAACTCTGGCAATCAGACCATCACCATGATTGTCCGCGCATTGGCTTTGGGTCAGCTTAATCTCGGTAATGCACGCAAGCTATTTGCCAAGGAAATTGGGGTGAGTGCTGTAAATGGGATGGTATGGGGGAGTGCGGTCGGGTTATTCGCTTTCTTTATTTATGATAGCGTTGCACTCGGCCTGGTGATGGCCCTGGCAATGACATTGAATCTCCTGCTGGCAGGATCTTTAGGAGTAATGATTCCGTTGCTTCTTCAGAAATTCGGACGGGACCCTGCGGCAGGTTCCAGCGTAATGATCACTGCCGTTACTGATAGCGGTGGATTTTTTATATTCTTGGGACTAGCGACAGTGTTTCTGTTGTAGCCGTTACAATAAGATTGTGCTGTCGGTCCAGGCAGGGGTTAGGAGTTGTGATACAAGCCCCATTCCTAGTGCATCATTTCAGGGTAAGATTCTTTCGTGAGCGATCAATTGTTCTACCGATTCACGTTCTCGTATTAGATGGATATGATCACCATCTACCATCACCTCGGCGGCGCGAGGGCGGGTGTTGTAATTTGAGCTCATACTCATGCCGTAGGCGCCGGTAGACATTACGGCGAGCAAGTCCCCCTGCCTCAGTGACATCTTGCGGTCATGCCCTAGAAAATCACCGGTTTCGCAGACTGGCCCGACGATTTGGTACATCTTGGTTTTCTCGTCGTGCACAGCGACCGGCAGGATCTCATGGTACGCGTCATAGAGTGCTGGACGGATTAGATCATTCATGGCTGCATCTACGATAGCGAAATCACGATGTGGAGTATGCTTTAGGTATTCGACACGAGTAAGAAGTAAACCAGCATTCCCTACCAGGGCACGTCCAGGCTCGATTAAAATGCGTTGGCTTCGCTGGTCAATTTTGGCACACAATGCTGCCACATAGTCCCTTGCTAATGGCGGCTTTTCTGAAGAGTATCTGATTCCGAGTCCACCACCCAGGTCAAGATGATCAATCCGTGAGCCCTGTGCTTCTAAGCGGGTAAGAAGGTCGAGTACTTTCTCAGAGGCCTCAATGAAAGGGTTGAGATCAGTCAACTGTGAGCCGATATGACAGTCCAGCCCCGTAAACCGAATGCTTGAGAATTTATCAGCGGAGAGATAGAGGCTCTCCGCTTCATCAAAAGGAATTCCGAACTTGTTTTCCTTGAGGCCGGTCGAAATATAGGGATGGGTCTTCGCATCAACATCAGGATTGACGCGCAAGCTCACTGGAGCGATCTTGTTCATCTCCGCTGCTATTTGGTTGAGTCTTAGCAACTCAGCCTCTGACTCGACGTTGAAACAGAATATTCCAGCAGCAAGCGCTGCACGTATCTCTTCAGGCTGCTTGCCTACACCAGAGAATACTATTTTCTGTGGATCACCGCCGGCGTTTAATACTCGCTTTAGCTCGCCACCAGAAACGATGTCAAAACCACTGCCGAGGCGAGCGAATAGGTTGAGTATAGCGAGACTGGAGTTGGCCTTGACCGCGTAACATATTAGGTGATCACGGCCGGCAAAAGAAGAGTCGAATTCGCGGTAGGCGGAAGTTAGTGCTGCGCGTGAATAGACGTAGCAGGGTGTCCCGAACTCAACTGCAATTTGTTCTAAGGAGACTGACTCCCCATAGAGCATAGCATTATGATAAGAAAATGATGGGAAGCCACTCACTTCTTTACCCCATCATTCTTGGGCTGCTGGGAAGGAGTATCTTGCGGAAGGTAGAGGGGACCTTTCAGTCCGCATGCGCTAAGCAGTAGGAATAGAAGAGTGACAATACAAAGTCTGTGCATGGAAATATGACCCTGAGCATGGATACAAAATATTAACATAAAGGTAGCGTAATGAATGAGCCTGGGTCATTATCCCAGCATCTGCAAATCCTTTCGCGCTACCAGATAATCAGGATAAATACTTTCAACTATTCGCCAAAAGGCTGGGGAATGATTCATCTCGATGAGGTGCGATAGCTCATGTGCCACCACGTAATCCACTAAAGGGAGCGGCACTTGGATCAGCCGCCAGTTGAGACGGATAATTCCAAGGGCATTGCAACTTCCCCACTGGGTCTTAGCACGTGATAGTCGTAACTGAGGTAGCGGTACATTGAGTTTATTTGCAAAGAGTATGAGACGTTCGCTGAAGCAGGTTAGGGCTTGTTGGAGATACCACTCCATCACGAGCTCCTCAATCTGCGATTTGGTTAGTGCGGATGGGAAAGGGAGCGCAAGTTGTTTACCTCCAGTTCCAATTATGACTTCGACTGGGGTCATTTTCAGTATCCCAGGCGCGACTTTCGTCAGCTGCCATGGTTCTCCTAAAAGAGGGAAAATAGCAGTCTCTTCCCATACTAGTTGGATTGTTTTTTTATTAGTCCATTCGGCAAGTTTTCGTGTCACCCAGTCTGCTTTGTCGCGCAGAGCCGACTCTACCCAGCGCAGTGATTCTCGTGGTGGAATGCTAACAGTCAGACCGCCGCCGTCAATCCGCATGCCGATCGTTCGACGGCGACAACGTTTGAGTGTATAGATTATCTCCGTGCCGTTTAGGTTGACACGATAGATCTCTCCTTTAGGGGAGGTCTGATCGTTTAACAGGTACTGTGGCTTGTTTTTAGTCATCACCCTTATCATGGCGGGCAGGGGTGAAATTTTTACAATCACCGATGCGAGTCATTTCATCCTCAATCCACGATTCTACTTTGGCATTAAGTTCTCCTGGCTCTAAACCAGTAGAATCTATCGGAGGGCCGATACTCACGGTGATCGTTCCAGGCAATTTGATGAAGGCATCTTTACTCCAGAATTCTCCCGCATTATGAGCAACCGGCACGACTGGCGCATCGGAATGGGTTGCAAGCCATGCGCCACCAATGCCGTATTTTCCTCTTTCCCCAGGAGTGACACGAGTTCCTTCTGGAAAAATAACGATCCAGAATCCTTGTCTTAATCGGTCTTTTCCTTGTTTGACGATCTGTTTGAGTGCAATTTTTCCAGAACCGCGATCAATAGCAATAGGGCTTGTCATAGCCAGCCCCCAGCCAAAGAAGGGGATACGCAGTAGCTCTTTTTTAAGGACCCACACTTGCGGCGGAAAGATCTGTTGGAATGCCAGTGTCTCCCAAGCTGATTGATGTTTCGACAAAACGATACTCGGTAATTTGGGAATGTTCTCTGCTCCTATGACACGGTAGCGGATGCCGCAGATGACGCGAAGCAGGAACAGCATCAGATACGCCCAGCCAGAAATAATACGGTAGCGATCGATCGGTTTAAGAGGAAAAGTAGCCAATGCGATTAACGCATAAGGAGGCGTAGTGATGACTTGGATCAAGGTGTAAAGTGTGGAGCGAAGTGCCGCCAGGATCATGTTCATCCTGTCAAATTGTCAACTGCTTGCGCTAGGTCAGAATAAATCTTCGTATTTAGGGGAAGTTTACCTGCGGTTTGGGTTTCCAAACCTTTCCCAGTTAACACTAGCATCGGAATTGCGCCTACTGAGGCAGCTGCCTGTAAGTCACGAAGCGAATCGCCGATTGCAGGTGTGCCTTTCAAGTCTAGACTGAAACGCTCTGCAATATCCTTGAAGAGGCCATTCTCAGGTTTACGACAATTGCACTGTTCTGACTGAGTATGCGGACAGAAAAACACCGCATCGATGCGTCCTCCTGCTTGATTTACTGCCTTGATCATTTTTTCGTTAATGGCATTGAACGCGGTCATGTCTAACAGGCCGCGACCGATACCGGACTGATTGGTGGCGACCACAACCCTGTAACTCGACTGGGTCAGATGTGCAATCGCATCCAGACTGCCGGGAATAGGTTTCCATTCCTCGGGGTTCTTTATGAAAGCGTTGCTATCATAATTGATCACACCATCACGATCGAGAATAGCCAGTCTCATCTTAGTTGGCTAGCTTGGAAATGTCGGCCACACGGTTCATGGTATTTTGCAGTTTTTGTAGTAGTGCTAGACGATTAGTGCGCAACGCTATATCTTCTGTATTGACCATCACTTCATTAAAGAAAGTGTCAACCGGACCTCTCAGTGAGGCTAAGATTTGTAAAGAGTTGGTATAGTCTCCCGCAGCAAAAGCCTTATCCGATTTAGGTGAGCTTTCTGATAGTGCGCGGTGTAGCGCTTGCTCTGCAGGCTCATGTAGTAAGGTGATGTTAACTTCGTCACTCATGCCATTTTCTACTTTTTTTAGGATATTACCCACTCGTTTATTGGCAGCAGCAAGACTTGCAGATTCAGGTAGAGCTGCGAATGCTCGCACGGCAGCAAGGCGCTTTGGCACGTCACCTAAGCGTTGTGGATGCAAGCTTACTAGAGCATCCACCTCTTGCACTGAATAACCTTGTTCACGAAGGCTACCGGCAAGTCGGGTATAAATAAAATCGGAGAGTGCCATTATTGTTTCGGTATCTGAGGGGCATGCATCGTGTAATAACCAGTCCAATCCCAACGGGAGGTCGCGTTCAATTAGCATGCGGATTATTCCCAGCGCATTGCGCCGTAATGCGAAGGGATCCTTGTCGCCAGTTGGAGCTTCACCGATGCTAAAGAGGTCGATCAAGGTTGTTAACTTATCCGCCAGAGCCAGACAGACGCCGACCGTGTTGCGAGGCAATTCATCACCCGCAAAACGTGGTTTATAGTGATCCTCAATGGCGAATGCGATATCATCATTCAATCCATCATGTTGCGCATAATATCGCCCCATGATGCCCTGCAATTCTGGGAACTCTCCAACCATATCGGTGAATAGATCAGCCTTGGATAGTAAGGCGGCCTGATCGGCTTGTCTTGATAATACTTCTCCACCTAGCTTTGTGGCGATTCTATTGACAGCGGACTGAACACGTTTTACGCGGTCGCTCAGACTTCCCAGCTTGTGGTGGTATACCACCTTGGCCAAGTCAAGCACGTGCGAATCTAGAGGGTTCTTCTTGTCTTTATTAAAGAAGAATCTCGCATCTGCCAGACGTGCTCGTAGCACGCGCTCATTGCCTCTGATCACAAAGCTTGCATCCACCGGATTGATATTGGACACGATTAGAAATTTGTTGGTAAGTTTGCCATCGGCATCCAGAAGCGGGAAGTACTTCTGATTTGATTTCATAGTCAGGATCAAGCACTCCTGCGGCACTTCCAGAAATTCATTATCAAACTCTCCCACCAGAACATTGGGACGTTCGACCAATGCAGTCACTTCGTCTAGTAAAGCATCATCTTCAATAGGCCGTAGCAAACCGTCCATTTTTATTGAAGCATCCATCAATTGGCGAGCAATCTCAGCACGACGTTTGTCGAAGTTAGGGATCACTGCACCCTGCTCCTCCATTTGTGATTCGTAGCTGTTGCTGTCGCGGATATAGATGGTTGTGCTGGCTGACTCAAAACGATGGCCTTGTGATAGTTGTCCGGCATCCAATCCTAGTAATTTGACCGGTACGACCTCTTCGCCATGTAGTACGAGAAGGCCATGAGCAGGACGTATGAAATTCAAACTGCTCCAGCCATCGGCGAGTTGGTAGGTCATCAACTTGTCGATCGGCAGTCTAGCGATGGCATCATCAAGTGATTTCTGTAAACCCTGTGAGAGTGATGTACCTCTAGAGATACTCTCAAAGTATAAGGCTTCCGTTTTCCCATCGATTCCTCGAGTGAGACTCTGGACTGCTGATGCATCCACACCCAAACTGGAAAGTTTCTTAAGAAGTGCGGGGGTGGGTTGATTATTTATATCGAGTCCCACTGATAAGGGCATAAGTTTTTGGGAGGTGGACTTGTCAGCTGACCGTTTCGCTACATTCGTGATATGTGCCGCAATACGTCGAGGAGATGCATAGGCAGTCACCACTGCATCACTCGCTGCTAGGCCATGTAGTTTGAGGTTGGAAGCTAGCACCTCAGCAAAACTATCTCCAATTTTCTTCAGAGACTTGGGTGGGAGCTCTTCAACTAACAGCTCAACCAGAAGACTTTTTGTAGATGTGCTCATGTCAAATTTTCTGCCGATTGCATTACCCATTCTCGTGGTGCCATCGGGAAACCAAGGCGCTCTCGGCTTTGGTAGTAGACTTGTGCCACGTTGCGTGCCAAGTGTCGAATGCGTCCGATATACGCCGCACGTTCGGTGACGGAAATCGCTCCGCGCGCGTCCAGCAAATTAAAACTGTGTGCTGCTTTTAGAATCTGTTCATAGGCGGGGAGCGCGAGTTGTTGTTCCATTAGATTCTTGGCCTGTTGTTCGTGCTTACCAAAGGCCAGCAGCAGAAATTCTACGTCGCTGTGATCGAAGTTGTAGGCCGATTGTTCAACCTCATTCTGGTGATAAACATCGCGGTAAGTAAGTCCCGTTGTCCAGACCAAGTCAAATACGCTTTCTACCCCCTGTAGGTGCATTGCTAGACGTTCCAGACCATAAGTAATTTCACCGGAGATTGGTCTGCAATTGATTCCCCCTACTTGTTGAAAGTAGGTGAATTGAGTTACCTCCATCCCATTCAACCATACCTCCCATCCCAGTCCCCAAGCACCTAACGTTGGATTCTCCCAATCGTCCTCGACAAATCGGACATCATTCTTCTTAAGGTCAAAACCCAGTTCTCTTAGTGAATCGAGATACAGCTCCAGAATATCGGGTGGCGCGGGTTTTAATACCACTTGAAACTGGTAGTAATGCTGCAAACGGTTTGGATTCTCGCCGTAACGTCCATCCTTAGGACGGCGTGCAGGTTGTACGTAAGCCGCTTTCCATGGCTCGGGCCCGAGTGCGCGCAAGAAAGTTGCGGTGTGGCTCGTACCTGCACCTACTTCCATGTCATAGGGTTGAAGCAACGCGCAGCCCTGCTTGCCCCAATAATTCTGTAGTGTGAGGATAATTTCCTGGAAGGTAGGCATGGGAATGCTGGGTGAAATGATAATGGTTAATAATATCTATCTACGTCTAGATTTTACAGGGTTTTACGCGCACTGCGAAATGCAGACAGCAGGCCTATAAACGTAAGTAATCCAGATACTACCAGTATCAGACTATTACCAAAGCGGACGTAGGGAGTCGCACCGGTAAACCCCTGCGCCAGGCCGTGTAGTGCGGTGGTGGTGAATATTTCTGCCTCTTGTAGGATCTCGCCGCGCTGATTGATGATGGCAGTGACGCCGGTATTAGTGGCACGCAGCATGTAGCGTCCCGTCTCCAGAGCTCTCATTTGTGAAATCTGTAAGTGTTGCTGCGGGCCAATGGAGCGTCCAAACCAAGCATCGTTGCTAACATTGGCGAGTAACGTAGCCTGAGGTAGTTGGTTGATTATTTCTTCACCAAATACATCCTCATAGCAGATATTTACCGCTACACGTTGTCCGGCTAAGTTCATCGGAAGCTGATCAACTCGGCCACGGGAGAAGTCTGACAGCGGAATTTTTAGAATATCAATCACCCAACCAAAAAGAGGTTTTAATGGGATGAACTCACCAAATGGTACTAAATGAGATTTGCGATAAATCTGATTGGGTGCCGCGCCGAAGCTGAACATAGTGTTGTAGTACTCTTTTCCTTCAGCAGAGGTTTCGGCCATTCCGATAAGGATGTCACCATTATTCTTTTTTGCATGATCAGCAATTGACGACAGATAGCTCCATGGCACTTCATTGCGGAATAGCGGTACCGAAATTTCGGGTGTGATAATAAGGCGGCTATTGCTTTCAAGAGCAAGCCTAGCGTAAATATCCATTGAATTGATCACATGGTCCGGCCGCCATTTTAGATCTTGCGAGATATTTCCTTGCAACAAGCTCACTGTGACGGCTTCTCCATGAGCTTCTGTCCAATTGATTTGCTGCAAGCCGAAGCCCGTACCCCATATCGCCAGTAGGGGTAGTGCGTAGATCCAGTTGCAGAGTTTCTTTTCAGCAGTCTCAAAAAAGAGACAGAGGAATGCGGCGCTCAGTATTAGCATCAATGAAACGCTATACACTCCTGCCAACGGAGCAAAACCAGCAAGGGGGCTGGTAGGGACCTGTGAATAGCCCAGTGTCAACCAGGGAAATCCAGTGAACAGTACGCCACGTAGCCACTCAGACAGCACCCAGAGTGCAGCAATAGTCAATGACCAGACCACAGGTGTAGTGATGCGCAGTCTTATTAACAACCAGCCCGTTAGTGTTGCGAATAAGGAGAGGTAGGTGCAGAGAACGACAAGCGTAAGGACTGCAATGGGTATTGGCATGGCACCAAAATCATGTAGGCTCACGTAAATCCAGGTCACCCCTGCACTAAACAGACCAAAGCTGAAAAAAAATCCTTGTAAAGCTGCTCGGAGTGGAGATGAGCTCTTGCGCCAGAA
>SESD01000199.1_pt1 | contig 36975 bp, 38 predicted proteins | sample 3171411 | NCBI WGS metagenome assembly SESD01 (sample SAMN06051880, study PRJNA518727) | freshwater metagenome | biome: subpolar coniferous forest; feature: holomictic lake; material: water; isolation source: holomictic Lake 442, 16.5 m depth | place: Canada: near Kenora, Ontario | collected...
AATTGTTGCGGTTTTCCTATGGGGTTGGGGCAGCTCAATTACACATATCGAACCCGGCCCAATCGAGCCGATGGTTCCAATGATGCTATTTGCAATTCTCTTTGGACTATCGATGGATTACGAAGTCTTTCTGGTATCACGAATTCAAGAGGAATATGTAATCAGCGGTGATAACAGTGCTGCAGTTAGACGAGGCATGGCCGCAACAGGAGGCGTAATTACCGCAGCGGCAACAATAATGTTTTTCGTATTTTCTGCCTTCATATTTGGAGGCGAGCGAATCATTAAAGAATTGGCAGTCGGCTTATCTGCAGCGATCATATTCGATGCAACCGTTATCCGATCAGCCTTAGTGCCAGCACTGATGCAGCTGTGGGGTAAGGCAAACTGGTGGCTTCCGAAATTTATTGATAAACGATTACCCAAATTGAAAGTTCACTAATCGAAAATTTCTTCTAGTAATGTATTTTCAATCAGCAATCACAGAGTGGAGAATAGGATGACTAAGAACCAACTAAACAGCGGCGGAATCGACAGAAGAAATTTCCTAAGGGCTAGCGGAGTAGGCCTGGGCGCTGTTCTTTTGCCAAATCTCATGAGTTCTCAAGCCGCAGAAGCTGCTTCTGTTTCAACTGCGCTGTGGATCCCGCCAAAACTATCTGGCAAGGTATTTAACTTAAAGCTCTCCAAGGGAACAAAGCAGATCGCATCAGGATCCCTCACTAATACATATGGATATAACGGTACAGGCTTTTGGGGCCCTACTTTGTTTATGAAAAAAGGTGATGACGTGACTCTTAATGTTACGAATAACTTAACGGAAGCAACGACAACTCACTGGCATGGCATGCACCTACCAGCGGAAATGGACGGCGGCCCAATGCAGGAAATTTCCGTTGGCCACACCTGGTCTCCTAAATTTAGAGTAATGAATAACGCAGCCACCTATTGGTATCACCCACATATGCATAAGACAACCCAAAAGCAGTTGGCTTTAGGTGCTGGTGGATTCATCTTTGTGCAGGATTCAATTGAATCAGCCCTTGCTTTGCCACGTACATATGGCGTGGACGACATTCCATTGGCCCTAGGCAGCCGCACGCTTTCTTCAACAAATCAAATTGGTACAACCACAATTTATGGGGACACGATGCTCACGAACGGCGTTGCTAATGCAAAAGTTTCCCTACCTGCTCAGTATGTACGGCTTCGTATTCTTAATATGGAGAGCGAGCGTGTCTATAACTTGGGAATTTCAGATGGTAGGTCTTTCCATGTCATTGCTACAGACGGTGGCTTGGTGGATAAGCCCATCGCAGTTAAGCGGCTTTTGATGACCCCAGGTGAGCGATATGAGATTCTCATCGATTTATCCAATAATAAAATTGGCTCTTCGCTCTCATTGAAGGCGTTCAATAAAGGTTTGGCTTTTGGATATGGGGGCGGCGAGCCCGCTCAATCTGGTCAATTTGGAAGTTTATTGAACAACAATGACTTTGATGTTTTGAAGATCGTTGTGGGAAAGCCTACGTCAAAGGGAATCGCCACTTTGCCAACAGTATTAACTAAGAATGCATTCCCCACTCAAGCTCAAGTTACGAATTCGCGTACAGTCGCGATAACCGACAAGGGCCCCGGAACACCATTCACATTTGATGGAAAAAGTTATGACATGGGTACTATAAATCAGCATGTAAAGCTCGGAGCCACGGAAGCTTGGACAATCACTAACGACGAGATTTTTGGTCATTCATTTCATATACACGATGTCCAGTTCAAAATCGTTTCTCGGAGTAGCGGAGCTATTCCAGTGTATGAGCAGGGATGGAAGGACACTTTCTCAATTCAACGCAATGAGAAAGTGACTTTTATAGCCAAGTTTGGTGACTATGCAAGCCCTGATTGGCCCTTCATGTATCACTGCCACATGGCCAACCATGAAGATGGCGGGCTTATGGGTCAATTCTTAGTAGAAGCGTAGTTTTTGGGCTTATCGAGCGATGCTTCTTTATTTACACCGATAAACTTGCAGTATGAGCGAATTGCCACCATGTCCAGAATGTAAGTCAGAGTATTCATATGAGATGGGTGCTTTACTCGTCTGCCCTGAATGTGCACATGAGTGGAGTCCCACAGAAGAGGTAGTTGAAACGGCGCGAGTAATTAAGGATTCCTCAGGAACTGTATTAACTGATGGCGATGATGTCACGATCGTTAAGGACATGAAGGTCAAGGGGAGTTCAAATACGCTTAAGGTCGGGACAAAAGTTCGTGGAATTCGGCTAGTTGATGGTCCCGGGGATCACGATATCGAGGCAAAAGTGGATGGATTTGGGCCAATGAATCTGAAGTCGAGCATTGTGAGAAAGGCGTAGGTCATGGAATTAGCTTTAGCAATTGAAAGTTATAGAGAAGCCACCGAAGAATTTATCTCTCTCGCTTCTCTATTAACCCAAACAGATTTAGACAAGGTAAAAGACGAGAGTTGGACTGCTAGACAAGTAATTCATCATGTTGCAGACAGTGAGGCGCAGTCTTATGCACGGTTGCGTCGGCTGATTGCCGAACCGGGCACTGAAATTCAGGGATATAACGAAGCTGCCTGGGGAGAGAACGAAACCTTGGGCTACGAAGTTCTACCAATTGAGATTTCGTTAAATGTTTTTCGAGCTGTTCGGGCATCGTCGTTGGAAATCTTGAAAAGACTCACCGTAGATCAACTGGAGAATGCAGGTACTCATAGCGAGAGCGGCGAGTACACAATCAAGACTTGGCTTGAAACTTATATTAGACATCCCTTGGACCATGCCGAACAGATTCGCTCTGGCTTATAGGTCGACTATCCTTTATATTTTTAATAGTCGGCGTAAGATTTAGATATGGCAAGGGTAATTGAAGAGGGTGAAGAGCTTATTTTGCAGCTTTCTCCTTTAGAAAAACTTGGCTCACTCCATAATTCAATTCGCGTGCCTAAAAGTTCACTAATCGCCGTGAGGGATATTTCGAATTCATGGCTTCGAGCCGATGGCTTGCGTGGATTTCGAGCACCGGGCACCGGAATCCCTTGGGTCATTATGTTGGGAACGTTACGTAGAAAAAGAGGTAAAGATTTCGCCGTCGTTTATGGTCGTGGAAGTGCCAAGGTATATGAGTTCAGCGGAGGAGCTTTTAAGAGATGGATAGTTACAAACTCTTAAGAGAGGGAGCGGAAGCTGATTTATGTGGGCAACTTCTTTTAGCTAAAGTAAGCGATTATCGCACCAGCAATTGTTAAATTAATTGCATCATTTGAAGTTTCAATCAACCACACTTTAAGACTTTCTCCTCCAAATAATCGGTGAGAGAGGGATGAAAACATTGATATTCCAACCCCAAGTGCAAAACCAATACCCGCGCCATCAATTATTCCAATATCAATGTGCTTGCCTAGTGAATTAATAATTATTGCAAGCGTAAGAGTCTGAATTAAAACACCAAGAATCGTGCCACCAAAGAGGAGAACTGGCTTATTTTGGCTGGTGCTTAATTGACCAGATGACATGCCCTTAGCCCTCATCCAGACTGGATAAAATGTCTTCGGGCCAAACCAGATGGCACCGCTGATAAATGAAACGATGAATGCAATTAGTACCCCGACCAAATTTATACCTGAAATAATCATGCGACTATTTTACATAAGCCTATGGGCTCTTTCAAATACCGGCGGCGTGACCCTCTGAACGCGGGTCAGAGCCAATCGCAAAAGTACCTCCGGGCAGTACCTCAAGTACTTGAACGGATGAGGCGTGTCCGTATTCTGGAAGCACTACTACATCGTGGCCTCGGGCTTTGAGATCTGCGATTACATCTTCATCAAATCTAGATTCGATAGAGAGCACGCCTTTTACTTCTTCATTGACTGCAGATGTCGAAGGATCTGAAAGGTGCATCCAGCGAGGCGCCTCTGCGACTTCTTGTACTGACATGCCTTCATCAATTAATCCAGTGACTAATTGGAAATTAGTTTGGACTTGAACATTTGCACCCGGAGTGCCACCGACATATTTGAGCGATCCATCTGGATTGGTTACCGTAAAAGCTTGAAGCGTATGGGCTGGGCGTTTACCTGGAGCGATGTAGTTGGGTGATGACGGGTCGAGGTTAAATCCAGTTAGACGATTGTTGAGGATCATTCCAGTTCCCGGCACAACCCAAGATGCGCCAAATCCATGGAATACAGATTGAATCCACGAGACTGCATTTCCATCACCGTCGGCGACTAAAAAGTAGGTGGTGTCGCTTCCTTCGGAGGGACTTACATTCTTATTATCTGCCTGGTCCATATCAATACCGGCTGCACGGGATGCAATGTGAGTGGGGTTGAGAATGGAATCAACATCAACTGGTATTACTTCCGGGTCAGAGATAATTGAATTTCGATCGGTGAAAGCAATCTTTTTTGCTTCTACCTGCATATGAAGCCAGTCCGCTTGGCTCATTGTTGATTTGTCGAAAGTATTGGCAATGAGTAACTGCTCCATCAATATCATGCCCTGCGTAGGCGGTGGATTTCCATGGACCATGAAACTTCGGTAGTTAATGGATAACGGTGCCGATACGCGAGTGGTATGAGAGTTCAGATCGGTTGCGTTAAACCAACCATTTGTACCGCTGATTATTTTTGTCGCAATTGCGCCACTATAGAAAGCCTCGCGCCCGCCTTTTACGATCTCTTTTAGTAGCCAAGCCATATCTTTGTTTGTAACTAACTCACCGAGTTTAAGTTCGGGGGAGAGGCCTAGGGTTTCGAATAATTTTGTCTCCGGGAAAGATTGCAAGTGCCATTTAATGCGCGCAATGAAACCTTCGTTGGCAGGGAAACCATTTTCGGCGTAACCAATTGCCGGCGCAAGAATTTGCTCCATTGGCAATCGTCCATACCGCTCATGTGCTGCAAACCAACCAGAGACAACCCCTGGAACAGTTGAAGCTTTATAACCATGCAGCGGAATTTCATTATCAAAGGCATCACGGTTGGCATCATGTGGTGCTTCACCAGAACCATTGAATGCCAGATTTTCTTTTGTTTCTGCATGATGAGTCACAAGAAATACATCTCCACCAAGTCCTGAAGCTCCTGGCTCTACGACTGAAATTACTGCTGATAATGCAATTCCCGCATCGATGAAGGAGCCACCGGCATCTAAAATTTTTAGTGCCGCTGAAACTGCGAGGGGCTGAGATGCTGCCGCTGCGCCTTTTTTTGCATAGACAATGCCACGATGCGTGGTCGTACGATTCATGGGCACACATTAACCTGAGAGTGATTATTTGTATGGGCGAAAGTTGGTGCGTCAATAACTTTTTGTTGTACTACACCCTCAATAAAGCCCTGATGAGCTGCAGTTATGTGGTGAATTTCTTCGGGTTTCGCTATTGTTCAACTCTTACAGTCGGCTATGAGGGGGCACGAAGCAGTGATGAACCAGCTCGCCTCTGTTGTTGCTGAACGGGTTGAAGGGCGCTCACCCACTCGTATGGCCTGGGAGCGTATTAAGAAGGACAGAACCGCCAAGGTTTCAGGCGGAGTCATTCTATTTTTTATTCTGCTGGCCATTCTTGCCCCAATCTTTACGTGGATTATTCATACAACTCCAGATGCCTTTCATACGGATGCCCTAAACCAAGAGTTTGGCACGCAGCCACTTGGAAGATTGGGTGGGGTTTCAGGAACTCACTGGTTTGGCGTTGAGCCACGTACAGGGCGCGATATTTTCTTGCGCTTTGTCTTTGGGGCTCGGACCTCACTAATAATTGCATTATCGTCGACAGCGCTCGCCACAATTTTAGGCGTTGTGATTGGGCTGGTCTCCGGCTTTTTTGGTGGAAAAACCGATCTAGTTCTTTCAAGAACTATGGAGATTGTTTTGTCATTTCCATCAATTTTATTTGCCTTAGCAGTAATGCCAGTTCTTGAAAGCGTATTTCAAGGTTGGGGTTTGCCACAAGGAAATGGAACGCGCATCACTGTAATGATTATCATTTTAGCGATGTTTGGTTGGCCATATATCGGAAGAATTGTGCGCGGCCAAGTTATTTCGCTGCGAGAGCGCGAATTTATTGAGGCTGCACGCGCATTAGGTGCATCACGATTGCACTTAATTTTCCGCGAAATTCTACCTAACCTTTGGGCGCCAATCTTGGTAACTGTCGCCCTGAATATTCCAACTTATATTACGGCTGAAGCGGCATTAACTTTCTTGGGCGCGGGCGTTATAGATCCAACGTCAGACTGGGGCGCAATGCTTTTGGCTTCCGTTCCATTTTATTCAGTTGATCCAATGTTTACCTTTATCCCAGGTTTTGCTCTATTTTTATTGGTTCTGTCATTTAGCTTGTTTGGTGACAGTATTCGAGATGCCCTCGACCCACGGAGTTCCCGATAGAACATATGACTATCGGGTTACATTGCAATACCTATTAGGAAGGGTTCAAATGAAACTAAAGAGCAAAGTGATTGCTGCAGTTGGAGTGCTTGCACTTAGTACTGCTGCCGTTACATCTATTGCTCCAGCTTCTGCTGCAACTCCTGCATCATGGAACGGTCCAGTACCGGCTCAAGCAGGCGCAGTTAAAGGTGGAACAGTCACAATTATTAACCAAGGTGATTTTGAGCACCTTGACCCAGCGCGTAACTACGTCGGTGGAACTCTTGATTTCTATCGCCTATTTGTTCGTACGCTTACTTCGGTTCGTACAGTAAAAGGTGTATCAGAGTTAGTTCCTGATTTAGCTGCAGATCTTGGTACAACTAAAGATGGCGGACAGACTTGGGTATTCAAGTTGCGTTCTGGCATTCGCTATGAAGATGGCTCGCTCGTAACTTGTTTTGATATCAAGTACGGCGTTGGACGTTCATACGAAGATGGAACACTTGATGGTGGACCAACGTATGCACAGGATCTACTAGCTAATGACAATGGATATAAAGGTCCATACTCGACTCCGACCAAAGATCTTGCCAGTGTTACCTGCGCTAATGATGGTTCAACCATCACATTTAATTTAGCCAACAAAGTTCCATATTTCCCTTATGTAACTACTTATGGTGCATTTTCTCCCGTACCAGTTGACAAGGACACTAAGCAAAACTACGACCTACATCCAGTTTCAACGGGTCCTTACAAGATTGCGTCCTACGATCGTGGCAAACAAATTACTTTGGTGCGTAACCAGTATTGGGATGCAAAAACCGACCCAATTCGTTGGAACTACCCAGATAAGTTTGTAGCTAAGTTTGGTTCAGATCAGAATGTTATTGAAAATACTTTGATCTCTGATTCAGGCGAAGCAAAGACATCTCTGTCAATGGATACTAATATCATTACAAACCTACAAAAGGTTTCGACTGATCCTAAGTACAAGTCTCGCTTCTTCCCAATTGCATCACCATATGCTCGTTATTACACAATCAACGTCGATACTGTTAAAGATGTCAACGTTCGTAAAGCGATTCAGTGTGCATTTGACTTCAAGCAGATCTTGATTGCTGCAGGCGGTACTGCTGTTGGAACTATTTCTCCAACAACAATTCCCGCAAACGTTAAGGGTGCATATCGTGCATTCAATGTTTGCGACCGTGATGTTACTAAGCATCCAGAAGCACAAGTTGCTCAAGCTAAGGCATACCTAGCCAAAGCAACAGTAAAGAAGACAAATCTTGTTCTTGCTTATCGTGATAAGGGTGTTGAGCCACAGCGTGCTGCAGCTCTACAACAAGAGCTTGAGGCAGTCGGCTTTACTGTAACTATGGCTAAGTACCCAAGAGCCGGCTATTACTCTCAGGTCGGCAAGCGCGGAGTTCCAAGCGAGCCAGACATCGTCCAAGCATCTTGGGCATATGACTGGGCAGCGGCATCTGGAATTGTTTATGCATTATTTGACGGTCGCACAATGACCCCAGCTGATGCACGACAAAACTACAGCCGTGCGAACTTCCCTGACTTAACTGCACTGTTTATCAAGGCAGATAAGTCACCAACAGCTGTCCAAGAGAAGATCTTGGGTGATATTGAGCAGAACCTTGTTCAAGTCAAGGCAGCACATGTAAATGCTTACTTCGAGAACTCTGCATTTATGGCAGGCTCAAAACTAGGCGGCCTACAGCTCGATGGTGGATTCTCCACTCTCAGCCCGTTGGGTGCTTTCGTTAAGAAGTAAAAAATAGTATTGATGAGTGGTGGCAAGAAATTGCCACCACTCATCAATTTCAAACTTATTTACAAAGGATTATTAAATTATGCTTAATTACTTGCTGCGTCGCATCGTTAGTGGCGTCGTTGTCATGGGCATTGTCTCTGCAATAGTTTTCGGCATTTTTTATATTCTTCCAGCTGACCCCGCCCGTCTTTCATGTGGCAAAACTTGTTCAGCAGAGCAAATTATCAAGATTCGTCATACTTTAGAGTTAGATCAGACACTTCCAGTTCAGTACGGTCGATATATAAAAGGCATCTTTGTTGGTCGAACATATTTAAAGGGCACTCCAGCGGAGTTGAATTGTTCGGCACCATGCTTGGGCTACTCCTTCCAAACTGATCAACCAGTTACGTCTCTTTTGAAAGATAGGTTGCCGGCGACTGCTTCAATTGCATTTGGCGCTTCAATCTTGTGGCTGTTAATTGGCCTCTCGAGCGGAATCGTCTCCGCGCTTCGTAGGGGAACATGGGTAGACAAGTTTTCTCAAGGCGTTGCTTTAGGCGCAGCATCACTTCAGATCTACTTTGTTGGATTGGTTTTGCAATTCATTTTTGTTAATAAATTAGACTGGCTACCGGCGCCCGGCTATTCATCGCCATTTCAATATCCACTTGATTGGATGAAGCAGATGGCGCTGCCCTGGATTACTTTGGCTTTTCTCTTATCGGCGATTTACTCGCGTTTAACGCGTGCCGGAATGATTGAAATCATGGGTGAGGACTACGTACGCACTGCGCGCGCCAAGGGGTTGAGCAATAGAACAATCAACCTAAAACACGTTCTTCGTGGAGCAATTACGCCCATAGTCACCGTTTTTGGTTTGGATTTAGGCGGCTTATTGGGTGGGGCAGTAATTACTGAGTATGTATTTAATATTCCTGGACTGGGCAAACTTTCGACCGATGCAGTTTCCAACTTAGATCTTCCGGTAATTACGGGTACCGTTATTTTTTCGGCATTCTTTATTATTATTGCAAATATTTTTGTGGATTTACTCTATGCCGTACTAGATCCAAAGGTTCGAATCCAATGAGCAGTTTTCTAGAAGTTAAGAATCTCTCCGTCAGCTTTCCGACAGAAGATGGCGTTGTCAGAGCAGTGGACGACATGTCATTTTCTCTGGAAAAGGGAAAGACTCTAGGCATTGTTGGAGAATCCGGCTCGGGCAAGTCTGTTACTAGCCTTGCAATTCTAGGTCTCCACAAAGGAAGTAGCGCTGAAGTCAGCGGTCAAATACTTATTGATGGTCAAGATATAAATGCAATTCCAGAGACGGAAGTTCGCTTATTGCGAGGCAAGTTAATGTCTATGATTTTTCAAGATGCTTTAGCTGCGTTGCATCCGTATTACACAGTTGGAAATCAAATTGCAGAGGCATATCTTGTTCACAATAAGATCTCAAAGGCGGAGGCGAAAAAGCGGGCCATTGAGATGTTAGATCGAGTTGGAATTCCAGAGCCTCAAAAAAGGGTCGATGATTATCCGCACCAATTCTCTGGTGGAATGCGCCAGAGGGCGATGATCGCTATGGCATTGTCGTGCAATCCATCCTTATTAATCGCCGATGAGCCAACTACGGCACTAGATGTAACTGTTCAAGCACAAATTATCGATTTGTTGCGCGATCTGCAGAAGGAGTTCAACACTGCAATCATTCTGATCACTCATGACTTGGGTGTGGTTTCCGAAACTGCCGATGATATTTTGTTGATGTATGCCGGCAAAGCAATCGAATATGGAACTGTGCGAGATGTGCTTCAAAAGCCGCAACATCCATATGGTTGGGGCCTATTGACCTCGATTCCAAGGCTCACTGGGGATCCAAATAAGAGTTTGGCTGCTATTCCCGGGACTCCACCATCACTAATTTCCGTGCCCGGAGGTTGCGCATTTCATCCTCGGTGCAGTTATGTTTCTAAAGTAGGTGAAGCCTGCTCGTCGTCCATCCCAGGTTTGCTTCCTGTCACTTCAGGCGCCCATCATCTTGTTCGCTGCCATTTAGATACAGCAGCTCGCGAGGAAATATTTAGAAGTCAGGTGGCACCAAACTTATGAACAGCATCCTAAAAGTTGAAGGGTTAACTAAACATTTCCCCGGAAACAAGCACTCGCTATTTGGTAAGCGCGATGTAGTTCAAGCAGTCGATGGGCTCACATTTGAAGTCGAAAAAGGTGAAGCAATTGCCTTGGTCGGCGAATCTGGCTGTGGCAAATCAACAACTGGTCGTCTAATTACGAGGTTATTGGAACCAACCGCTGGCACAATCACGTTCGAAGGGCGCGACATCACGCACTTATCAAATGCAGAGATGCGCCCAATTCGCGCGGATCTACAAATTATTTTCCAGGATCCCTATGCATCGCTAAATCCGCGGCACACTGTTGGAACAATCGTGGCATCACCGTTTCGAATTGGTGGAGTAACCCCAGAAGGCGGAGCCAAAAAGCGAGTCCAAGAGTTGTTAGAAATTGTGGGATTAAATCCAGAACACTACAACCGTTATCCCCATGAGTTCTCTGGAGGTCAGCGCCAACGCATTGGTATCGCCCGCGCTTTAGCGTTGAGGCCGAAGTTGATTGTGGCAGATGAACCAGTTTCAGCTCTCGACGTTTCAATTCAAGCTCAAGTAATTAACTTGTTGAAGGATTTGCAAAAGCAGTTTGATATTGCTTTTGTTTTTATTGCTCATGATCTTGCAGTTGTTCGTCACTTTGCACAACGCGTTGCCGTTATGTATCTCGGTAATATTGTTGAAATTGCAGATCGCGATACCTTATATAGCAATCCAAAGCACCCATATACAAAGGCTTTACTCTCTGCAGTTCCAGAAGTTGACCCAGATGCGATTGGCTCTCGCGAGAGAATTAGATTGACTGGAGATGTTCCAAACCCAATTAACCCACCGTCTGGTTGTCGATTTAGAACAAGATGCTGGAAGGCTCAAGATATCTGTGCAAGTAATCCACCAGAACTGCTTCACATTGGTTCTACTCAGGTCGCTTGCCACTTTCCTGAATAGAAGTGCAATGTGAAAAATCCTTGACATGGTTCTATCAGCGAACTACGTTGTCACCTCGCCTCCTATCAGGGGTGGGGAATAGACAAAGGAGAGAAAATGGCAAAAGTATGGGAAATATGGAAAGCCGATGCATATGAGAAGACAACAGATGCAGATGCTCGTGCACGCCTAACAGAATTGGTAAAAGATGTAAGGGCAGCATCAGGGGCCGAAGTTAAAGTCATGTCAGGGTGGTATGGAGAAGACAATGCCTACATCGTGATGGTTCAGCACGATAGCCACGAGGCCTTTGGAAAGACAGCCGGAAAGGTGTTCGCTGATAAAACTCTGGAAGCAAGAAGCGCAGAACGCCAAAAGAATCCAAAAATTCAGTGGAAAAGCGGCGGTATTTGGGTAGAGGAAGATATTTAAATCAGCAAAAATTAGTTAATCCGACAGTAATTTCTTCTCGTCGAGTGATTCTTGCGGAAGTTCAAACCAACGCAAAGTTTCAAAACGCTCACCAAGCAGAGCTGTTACGTCTTGGTGAGCGGACGAAGGAACACCTGCCGCTTTGACCTCTGATAATTGACGAGCTTGGGTTAAGTAATCTTTTAGCGCACTTTCGGGGGCTCGATCATGCCTGATTGGATAGCACATCTCGCCATCGCTGTTGTAAGAGATTGCATTGAGTCTCATTGGAGGCTCGACAGGACCATTTCTATGTTTCCATAGACCGCTATCTGGGTTGAAGTGGTAATCAGTTAGAAAGAGATGTCCAGATCTTGCAATAAATAAAACACTCTCGATGATGTGGTCAACGACGGCATCTGATACAAAATAATTTAAGTTAACTCGAACCCAGCCAGGTTTGATACCTTCGCATCCACCCGTAATCTGGGATTCAAATTCATGGCTAGTTTCAAGATCGATACCCAATAAACGATGACCATATGGGCCCGCGCACGAACAGCCCCCACGCGACTGAATTCCGAATAGATCGTTTAGGAGGGCAACAACAAAGTTGTGGTGAAGGTATTTACCCGTTGGCCCCTTTACAACAAAGGAGAGGATAGACAGGCGATCGGCTTTAACATTTCCTAATAATTCAATCCTTGTTTCTTGATTAAAAGCTGCGATAGCGCGCGCTAAGAATTTGGCTTCAAGGGCGTGAATAGTAGGGATCCCTACGGACTCTTTAAGCTGGAAGACAAGACCTGCTCTAATTGATTCAATTATTGCAGGAGTACCGCCCTCTTCGCGGTGTTCAATATCGCTTAAGTAGCGGTGCTCCTGGGTATTTACATAGGCGACAGTTCCGCCACCAGGAACAACAGGAACAGAATTTTGAACAATAGATCGATTAAGAACCAGGACTCCAGGAGTTCCAGGGCCCCCAATAAATTTATGCGGACTGATAAAAATTGCATCTTTGCGAGCCAGGGTATCGGCGGGGTGCATATTGATTTCAACATATGGCGCCGATGCAGCGTAATCCCAGAACGAGAGCGCCCCATTTTCATGCAATAGACGGGCGACAGCGTTGGTATCGGTAATAATTCCAGTCACGTTACTTGCAGCTGAAAATGAGCCAATTTTCAATGTTCTAGAACTATATTTAATCAATTCTTGTTTGAGATAGTTAATGTCGATATGCCCGTCAGAGTCTTCAGGAATTGTGACAACATCGGCGATACTCTCACGCCAAGAAATTTCGTTGCTGTGGTGTTCGAAAGGACCAATAAAAACTACTGGTCGTTCATTCTCAGGAATTGATTTAGATAGATTCCATTTCTTATCTAAATCTGCTGGGATTCGAATGTTGAGCATTCCAATCAACTTATCGATTGCTCCAGTACTACCTGAGCCTGCAAAAATAACTGCATCCTCGACGGTTGCACCTACTGCTGAGCGAATAATATTTCTTGCATCTTCTCGGAATCTCGTAGTTTGCAAACCAGTTCCGCTAGATTCTGTATGTGTATTTGCATACCTAGGCATAACTTCATCACGAATGAAATCTTCAATAAACGCTAAGGATCGACCGCTTGCAGTGTAATCGGCATACGTCACGCGTCGAGGGCCGTAAGGACCGTGCATCATTTGATCATCGCCAATAACTCCTTGACGAATCCTTTTCAATAGGGCTGAACTCTCCATACGGGGATATTAACTTGAATTTTCCTTTAAATGCGACCGTTGAAGGGGCAAACCGCCCACTACTCTTAACTCCGTGCTCGCGCTAATAACTGGATTCTTCACTGGACTATCACTGATTATCGCGATTGGCGCCCAAAATGCCTTTGTTATACGCCAAGGCTTGAGTAAGCAACATGTATTACTAGTAGTGGGAATATGTGCCGCCGGAGATGCACTACTTATTACGTTAGGTATCGGCGGCCTGGGAAAGCTCATACAAAGACACCAGATGATTCTGGACCTTATTAAATGGTTTGGTGTTGCCTATTTGACGTGGTTCGGCGTGCGTTCGCTTGCCTCAGTTTTAAAGAAACAAACTCTCGTCGCAAGCGGCGAGATAAAAACCTCGAGAAAGCAGATAATTGGAAAGACTTTGGGTTTTACTTTCCTGAACCCTCATGTTTACTTAGATACAGTGATTTTTCTCGGTGTCATCGGAACGCAATTCAAAGCCAGTAAATGGGATTTCGCAGTAGGTGCCATATGTGCAAGCATTTTGTGGTTTACCTCGATTGGCTTTGGCGCACAAGCCGCCTCTAAGTTCATGTCAAGGCCTATCTTCTGGAAAATCTTGGATGGCATTATTGCAGTGATCATGTTCGCGTTAGCTCTATTGCTTATCTTCTATAAATTTAGTTAAAGTTCGAGTTGCTTGGAAATTCTAGGGAGATTAGGTTTAACGCCATGGGTGAGAAAATTAGTTATGAGCACAATGGAGTAACTGGTCAGGGATATTTAGCACTTCCAGACAGTGGCAGAGGCCCTGCGGTCATTGTTATTCAAGAGTGGTGGGGTTTAGTCGGCCACATTACCGACATCGTCGATCGTTTTGCTGCCGCAGGTTTTGTCGCCTTCGCTCCAGATTTGTATCATGGGCAGGCCGCCTCTGAGCCAGATACGGCGAAAAAACTCATGATGGAGTTGAAGTTAGATTTGGCCGGTGAAGAAATTGTGAACGCATCAAGATATTTATTATCTCTTCCACAGACTTCATCCGATTCTGCTGGTGTTGTTGGCTTCTGCATGGGTGGAAGCCTTGCAATTTGGTCTGGAACACTGAGCGAACAAATAACCGCAACAGTTGGTTTCTATCCTGGCTCTTCATGGGAACGTCATGCACCCCATTGGAGGAATTACGTCGGCAAGAAGGCGATGATTCACTGCGCCGAAGGTGATGGAACGTCTAGCGCACCGGGCATCCAGGAGGCGCTACGCGAGATCACATCAGCCGGTGGGAGCGCCGTTGCATTTGATTATGCAGGGACTAAACACGCTTTCTTTAATAATGACCGTCCTGAAGTTTTTGAACCGAACGCGGCGGCACTGTCGTGGAAGCGTACGGTCGAATTCTTTCTTAGCAACGTGAGGTAAAGCTAGAGAACTTTTGAAAGGAAATTCTTACGCTACTCATCACGAAACCATAAATCGGTACTTCGCCCAAGACAAGTAGGGCGTTGACACCTCTTCACACAGAGTTCAGAATTTGCCACTGTCAGATCAAGAAATTGAAATCACAAAGCCCCGTGATTGCTCACGGGGCTTTGTGATTACTAAGAAATTAAGCTGTGACTGCTGGAACTGCCGAGATAGCTGAGATTTCAAACTCAAGTTTGATAACTTCAGAAATCAAGATTCCGCCAGTTTCTAGAACTGCGTTGTAGACAAGTCCGAAATCTTTGCGATTGATCTCTGCAACGCCCTCAAAACCAAAACGTGCATTTCCGTAAGGATCAGTTGCTGTACCAGAGTATTCGAACTCAATAGTGATTGCCTTAGTTACATCTTTGATTGTTAGGTTACCCTCAACGATGAACTTGTCAGCACCGGAATCTTTGCTTGATGTTGAAACGAAAGTTATCTTTGGGAAGTTCGCTGCATCAAAGAAATCAGCTGACTGTAGGTGGCCATCACGGTCTGAGCTGCGCGTGTCGATTGAGGCAACATTGATTTCAACGTTGATTGTTGCCGCTGAATCAGCAACAGTGGCTGAGCCCGTGAAATCATTAAATGAACCGCGGACCTTGGTGACCATTGCATGGCGGGCGCTAAAGCCGATACGGCTGTGTGAAGAATCGATAGTGAAATCGCCAGCTGGCAAAGTAGATAAAACAGACATTGATATTCCTTTAGTTGAGATGAATGGAGGCCGCGTTAGGCGGTAAAGGAACAGTAACAGAATATAGTTGAAATTTCAACTAAAATTATAAAGGGGAACCAGTGTGGCCTGAGTCACACGTTATGGCTTTAGGCGCTTAACGTGTGACTCGAAATAAATTAATCGGCAAAAGCATTGCAACTGCAAGTGGCAGTACATACCAAGGGTTTGCATGTGCATGATGGTGCAATAAATAGACCGCATCCATGGCTGCAAGCACAATTAACGTTCCAATCAAGTCATCTCCAATTAAGAAGTCATACCAAAAATAACCAAAGTCTTTAACAAGTTTGAGGAATCCGCGATCTTCCAAAACCGCTTCAGCATCGGCCTCATCGAAATCAACGACAGATATGGCCGGTTCGGATACCTTCAAAGAAGCCTTCTGTCGCTTCAAGACAAAAATTAAGAGTTGAGTTACTGCGATCATGAAAGCAATAATTGCAATGAGGGAGAGATCTCTATGAGGCCACTGGGCACCGGCTCCTTCAGCCCCCCAGAAAATTCCAAATGAGGTTAACATAATTCCAACTACGTATTTCATCGTATTTTCTGGAACACGGGCTAGAGGTTTGCGTAAAGTAAATCCGCCAACGGCAACTATTAAAACTGCAGCCAATGCCGCAATTGAAGCTAGACCAACTTGATGTTGGATTGTTCCAAAAGTTAAAACGATGAAAGCTACTTCTAAGCCTTCAAGGAGAACTCCTTTAAAGGACAATGTGAATGCATACCAATCAGCGACACCAAAACGCTTGCCAGCCTTTGCCGCTTTTGCCGCCGCAAGTTCCTCTTGAAAAATGAGATCTTCATCGTGCAGGGATTTGTATCCAGATGCTCTCAGTATGGCTTTTCGGATCCATTGCAAACCAAAAACTAGGAGCAGGCCACCAACGAAAAGCCGAAGTGAATTGATAGGAAGTGCGGAAATCGAATTACCAAAAACCCCGATAATTACAATGAGGACACCGAGTCCACCGCCGGTACCAAGAAGAGCTGACTTCCAGTCACGAGCAGTGCCTGCAGCCAACACAATCGTTGTCGCTTCTACTGCCTCTACAGCGCACGCTAGAAATACGGCTATAAATAGGGCTAATCCACTCATGGATGGATTCTACTTACTTTAGTTGAAATTACTGGATCTCGCGTTCAAAAATCATCAGCGGAGTTCGCCATAGGGAGAGTGAAACAATCTCAACGCCGGCCTGAACATGAGCGTTACGAATTGATCGCCTTACAGCCGCCCGACTGAAGCGGAAAAGTAAAATTGCAGAAGGTATTTCGATGAGTAAAGCTGAGGCTAGTGCGATATTGAAATCAACCCCTTGGTTAGAGGTCACTACATCAAACCAGGAGTCAATTATTAAGAAAGTTGCTGAGACCATCGCTCCGGGAATTGCTATTTGGCGTCGCTTCCACATCGCCCAACCAGTTGTCATTAATGAGCTCAACATTGCTAAGTCAAATCCCACCCACGCTAAGTCCCAGTGTCTAGCACGATATGAGGGAGGAAGCGCAAAGACTAAATAGATGATCCATCCTGTCAAAATTATCGAAGCTATCAAGAGAAGAATGCTGTTTAATTTTAGTTGCCGAGCTGAAGGGGATGCGCTTCCAAGCATTGCTACCTCCCATTCTTTTTACTGAGTATAGACAATAAAGTGGGTGCACAGTAAAGTGAAATTATGTCGAGCGCAATCGTCTGCAAGGATCTTGTGGTCCAGCGCGGCACTAATGTAATTCTTAAGGAACTTTCACTCACAATTGAATCTGGGCAAATCTTGGGGCTACTCGGTCCGAGCGGCAGCGGTAAGACCACGCTTATGCGAAGTATCGCTGGTCTACAGAAGATTAAAAGTGGCGAGATTTCGGTTCTGGGGATGAAGCCCGGAGTCGCAGTGCTTCGAGAAAAAATCGCATACTCAACGCAAAGTGCCAGTGTCTACTCTGACTTAACGTGTGAAGAGAATCTTAAATATTTCGCTTCGTTATTTTCACGCAATGAAAAAACCGTGGATGAGATTTTAGAGGAAGTCGACTTAAACGTGGTTCGAAATCAAGTTGCTTCGTCACTTTCAGGTGGAGAACTCTCACGTTTAGCCCTAGCGACCACTTTAGTTGGCAGTCCTGAAATTCTGATTTTGGATGAACCAACGGTAGGTCTAGATCCAGTTTTACGAATCCAGTTATGGGAGCTCTTTAATAAATTGGCGGCCCAAGGTAAAACGATGTTAGTAAGCAGCCACGTTATGGCCGAAGCCGAGTACTGCCATGGGCTAGCGCTTATGCGCGGCGGCCAAATCTTGGCACACGGGACTTCGGCGCAATTGCGCGCACAAACCGGAAAAGAAAAAATGGAGGACGTATTTGTCTCATTGGTGAAAGGCCCATGAAACTCTCACGCTTGATGTCAATGACACGACGTGTCTTGCAGCAGCTTAAACATGACCCGAGAACTATGGCGCTATTAGTTTTATCGCCATCTCTGCTGATGACAATTCTAAAATATGTTTATTACTCTAAGCCTGAAGTTTTCCAACATGTGGCAGGTTCAATGCTCGGTGTTTTCCCAATGTTGGTGATGTTTCTTATTACCTCGGTAGCAACTCTACGAGAGCGCACTAGTGGGACTTTGGAGCGCTTAATGATCTCGCCTCTTACTAAAATGGAGTTTATTCTGGGCTATGCAATTGCTTTTGGAGTTGCTAGTTTGATTCAAGCGACGCTCGTTTCGTCCTACGCTATTTGGGTTCTTGGACTCAAGATTGCAGGATCTCAGTCGGCTCTAATCTTCGTAGCTATTTTGGATGCATTGATAGGTCTATCTATAGGTTTGGCTGTGAGTACTTTTGCTAAAACAGAGTTTCAGGCCATTCAATTCATGCCAGCGATCCTTCTGCCACAGTTACTACTCAGTGGTCTCCTCGTACCACGGGAAAGCATGCCCAGAATATTGAGTGATTTATCTAATGTGCTCCCACTTTCCTATGCCATCGATGCAACTCGAAAAGTGATTATGGGACAGGGTTCGATAGTGCACGACTGCCTAGTTATATGCCTATCCTTGCTTTTGATTCTGGCAGCGGGATCACTCACATTAAAGAGACAAACTAAGTAACAATGACTGGGCAATTACGAGATGTCGTAGAATCTCACAATGCGTAAAGTTTGGCTTCTATTATTTTCCTCATTACTCGTAATTGGATTCACAAACGCTAGCGCTGATGTTGCCGAACCGATTGCCCAGTATCAATTTCCTGCATTAATTGATCAAGAGGTGCCGGAACAGGTCTATTCGAAATTAAATATGGCCGCCCAGGATGTTCCAAAACCGTATACGGATCGATGCCATACGCAGCAGAATTTAACGCAAAGTATTGCCCCATGTACCTATGGAAACTTAAAATCGAAGACCACCATAGTTCTCTTCGGAGATAGCCATGCCCTATCGTGGTTTCCCGCCATCGAAAGGTTAGCAATTGCTAAAAAATGGCGTCTCTTGAGTTTGACCATGTCTTCATGTTGGCCCGCCGATATTCCAGCCTGGAATTCAACTACACAAAAACTTATGACTAATTGCAAAATTTGGCGGACAAGTGCGCTTAAGCGAATTACACAGGAAAAACCTTATTTAATCTTTGTTGCTGGCACTAAAGGCTTTTCAACTTTAGATGCCCAAGGGGTTGTGGCTAGTGGAGATGATCGACTTCAAATTTGGCAATCTGGTATGGCGCGCACATTTATTTCATTAACTAAAGCTTCAGCTCACATTGTCTATATTGGTGATACACCCTCATCACTTGTAGTGCCGCCTATCTGTTTGAAAAACCATTCCGATTCAATTCTTGCATGTGCGACTCCAGTCACTCAAGCGATATCAGAGAGTTGGTTAACAAGTGAGCGTGATTTAGCACAAGCTAATGGAGCAATCTGGCTCAACCCCACAGAATGGATTTGCAATACCGATCCTTGCAGTCCGATTGTTGCAAATTTTCTAATTTATCGGGATGGCGGGCATATCACTGCATCTTTTAGCAAAACGCTAGAGACACCACTGTGGCAAACGCTCTCAGCAATTTTGGCTACTTCAGCACCTTAAAAGCGCAATTCATTCAAACTCACAGGGTTCATCACGGGTTTAATCGCGATAGTGCGTAGTGAACGCTATAGATTTCACCCATGAATTCCTCTCCCCGGACGCTACACATTGTTCTCAACGGAGTGCTTGAGGATTCCAGAGTACTTAAATGTGCATGGTCACTTGGAAATGCGGGCTGGGATGTATTGGTGTGTGGTGTGAGCCAGCATTTGCACGGTGATTCTATGAAAATTGGCTATGCCACAATTTATCGTATCCGGTTAAAAATTGTAGTAAAGCAGGATTTTATTGCAAAAGTTTTGAGGGCGTTGCGATATTACAAACGTAAATTCAACATACGCTTTATGCCGTTACGTGCGCCATCTATTCCTAATCTGTCGCGTGCTCTAACTGAGCTCAAGCCGATTGGTCTCGAATTTAAGCCCAATATAATTCACGCCCATGATTACACGGCCCTGCCAATAGCTGGAGCGCTAGTTGAATACTTAGCTGCCAACGGCCACATTGCAGAGTTGATTTATGACGCACATGAATATGTACCTGGCGTTTCCCATTTAAATCCTGCACTAAAAACAGTCTATTCAAGAGCAGAAAGGCGCTACGCGTCCAAGGCGGCGACTGTTTTATCGGTCAGCGAAGGAATGTCTGATTTATTGATTCCGCACTTAGAAATTCAGAAACGTCCAGAACTTGTAGCTAACGACCCGCTCTTTGAAGGCCAGCAGCCAAGTCCTAGAAATATTCGCCAGGATTGTGGAATTGATGCGCTAACTCCACTCCTGGTCTACTCCGGTGCCGTTGCTCCCCAACGTGGCTTAACGACCGTTCTTATGGCCCTGTCGTCTTTGCCAGGAGTTCACTTGGCCTTGATAGCAAACCCAAAGAATCAGACGGTCATTAATCTCCAAGCTGAATTTATCGAGTTGAAAGATCGCTTCCACGTCTTACCTTATGTGCCAAACTCCGAATTGGTTGCCTATCTCTCATCGGCAGATATTGGCTTAATCCCCATTCATCACAAACTCAATCATGAGATTTCATTGATCACGAAGTTTGGCGAATATATGCAAGCTAAATTACCTATTGTCGTTAGCGATGTACGAACAATGGCCGCTGAAGTTAGGCGCCTTGGAAATGGCGAAGTATTTGTAGCTGAAAATGTCGAAGATTTCACCGTTGCGGTACAAAAAGTTCTGGTCAATAAGTCGGCATATCAAAGCGTATATACACCCGACGTTTTGCAAGCACACAGTTGGGAACGCCAGGCCGAAAACCTAGTCAGAATTTATAATCGGATTGCAGCAGTCTCCCCGCAACCGCGTGAGCACTTGCCATTCTCAATAATTAATTAGCTGGCGCACCAATTACTCGGAAATTAACGCCGGGAAAGCTAGCTGAGTTCAATGATCGGCGTCCATCTACTACTGCGGCAACGCCCGGAAATGAAGCTGAAGTGAGCGCTTTATACTCTGCATGATCTGCCTGCAATACAACGCCATCGACTGGTTGACCTAAAGCGTATGGGGCAAATCCCAATTGATTAATTTCAGCATTGGTATACATGGGATCGTGCACGAAGACTTTTGCACCCTCTGAAATAAGTGCACCTACCGTAGGAAAGACTCCAGAGAACGCACTCTCTTTGACTCCGCCGCGGTATGAAATTCCAAGGACGGCAACTTTCTTACCCACTAAACTCCCCAGAGCTGTTTTCAAAATCGAAACCGCATGCGCTGGCATTGCCGCATTTGCCTCGCGCGCAGCGCGGACAACCGTGGCCTCTGGATGGTTCCAGAGATAAAAACGTGGATAGATTGGAATGCAATGCCCGCCAACGGCGATTCCGGGCAGGTGAATATGGCTAAAGGGCTGTGAATTTGAAGCGGCAATAACTTTATTGATATCGATGTTGGCAGTTTCGGCGAAAATTGCAAATTGATTAGCTAAACCAATGTTGACATCGCGGTAAGTAGTTTCAGCCAACTTTGCCATCTCACTTGCCTCGGATGAACCTAAATCCCATACGCCATTTGCTTGGGATAAATCAGGACGATCATCAAAATCTAGAACTTCTTCATAGAATTTAACGCCAGCTTGTGCACTAGCTTCGTCAACTCCACCAACAAGCTTTGGATACTTGCGCAGATCGGCGAAAACTCGACCAGTTAATACGCGCTCGGGAGAGAAAACAAGGTGAAAATCGACACCGGCCTTGAGTCCAGAGATTTCTTCAATCGCTGGCCCAAAGCGTTTGCGGGTGGTTCCTACTGGCAAAGTTGTTTCATACGAGACCAATGTGCCTGGTTTTAAACCTTCGGCAATATTTTTAGTTGCCGCATCCATCCAACCAAAATCAGGCACGCCCTCTTCATCCACAAATAATGGGACAACGACAACGACGACATCAGATTGGGCAACGGCAGATTTAGTATCGGTCGTTGCAACTAGATGACCAGAGCCCACAACCTGCTTCAGATATTGCGCTAGATGCGCTTCTCCGGGGAAAGGCTCAGTTCCAGCGTTGATTAAGTCGACGGTATTTTGATTAACATCGCAACCGATTACATGGTGGCCCTTATTGGCAAATTGAACGGCGAGTGGCAATCCAATCTTTCCTAGCGCTACAACAGCGATTTTCATATCGTGACGACTCTTTTCGTTTTAGCACTTTCAAGAATGGCACCGGCAACAGCGACGGTCGCCAAACCCTGTTCCATAGTTACGATTCGCTCGAGCGCACCCGTTAGACCTAACACGGCATCTCGAAATGCTTCATGCTCAACTCGCAAAGGTTCAGGTTTAGCAAAGGCGTAACGAATTACGTCACCTTCGCTTACTCCACGAAAAGCGGCAACTGAATCCCATTGCGTATCAACTGAAGCATTAGCATAAAAAGTTAAATCTGCAGTTAACGTATCGGCAACTAAGGCTCCGCGCTCTCCGGTAACAATTGTGAGCCGCTCTTTAAACGGGGTCAACCAGTTCACCAAGTGATTGGTAATAATTCCATTCTCGAGTTCACCAACAACTGCGACCATGTCTTCGTGTGGTCGCCCCGATTTATGTGCAGTTTGAGCCGAAACGGAGATAAAGGCAGAGCGTGCAACCCATGCCGTTGAATCAATATCGTGAGTTGCTAAATCTTTGACAACGCCAACGTCGGCGATACGCGCAGGAAATGGTCCCTGTCTGCGGGTAGTTATTTGATAGACCGCACCAAGTTCGCCGGCGTCAAGGCGTGCGCGCAACTGTTGAAGCGCGGGGTTATAGCGCTCAATGTGCCCAACTGCCCCTACCAATCCCTTGTCACGAAATGCCTCGTAAATTTTTTGGGCCGCAGGAGTATCAACGGCTAAAGGTTTTTCAATAAGGGCGTGAATACCAGCAGCGGCAAGTTCTAGCGCAAGCTCCTCATGAAAGGCAGTTGGCGCGGCAACCATTGCATAATCAATTCCTTCATTGATCAACTCAGCTACCGATGAAAAAAGCTTGCGCCCGCCAGCAACTCCGTGGGGATCGCCCATTGGATCCGACACTGCAACAAGTTCGACGCCATCAAGTGAGCTCAGAATACGTGCGTGGTGGCGCCCCATCATTCCTAGCCCGACTAAGCCCGCGCGTAATTTTTTATCGGCCATGATTAAAGAGTTGCCGCAACTTCATTAACAACGCGCACGATAGTTTCGAGATCATCTTGCGAAAGTGATGGGTGTACTGGAAGTGAAACACACTCCTTAATTACCAATTCAGTCTCTGGCAGATCCAGATTCAAGTTAAATGAAGGTAACTTATGAATTGGAATCGGGTAGTACACGCCACAGCCAACGCCCTTATCTGTAATGGCCTTCATGAACGCATCACGCTTTTCACTAGATCCACCTGGAATTCGAATCGTATATTGATGATATGAATGTGTAGTACCTGGCTGCAAATAGGGAACTACAACACCTTTCAAATTTGCATCGAGGAAAGCGGCATTGCTTTGACGTGTGGCAGTCCAACCTGGAAGTTTGCGCAATTGCACACGACCTATAGCTGCATGAATATCGGTCATCCGTGTGTTGAAGCCAATAATTTCATTGTGGTAGCGGATTTCTTGTCCTTGATTTCTCAGTAAACGAAGCGTGCGAGCAACTTCGGCAGAGTCAGTAACAACCATTCCGCCCTCGCCTGCAGTCATATTTTTAGTTGGATAGAAAGAGAACGAGGCAACAATTCCAAATTCACCTGCATTGCGACCATGTAAGGAAGCTAAGTGACCTTGAGCCGCATCTTCAACTATTTTTACACCGTATTTGGATGAAATCTCATCAAAGCGATCCATCGCTGCAATATGACCGTAAAGGTGCACTGGCATGATGGCCGTTGTCTTCTTCGTAATAAGTTTTTCAACGTGATCTGGATCTAAATTAAAAGTACGTGGGTCGATGTCGGCAAAAACTGGAACTGCGCCGGCCAGAACAACGGCATTAGCGGTTGCGGCAAAGGAGAACGAGGGAACGATTACTTCATCACCAGGTTTGATACCAGCGGCGATAAACCCTAAGTGCAGGGCTGAAGTTCCAGAATTCATTGCAACGCAGTGACGTCCCCCAACATGGGCTGAGAACTCGTCCTCAAAGGCCTTTACTTCTGGGCCTTGCGCCAACATTCCTGAACGCAGTACGCGATCGACGGCTTCGCGCTCTTCATCACCAATAATTGGTTTAGCTGCTGGAATCATGAGTTACCTTCTTCGATCTGATTGAGTTGGTTGGAGCTAATTTGGTGGAACATATCCCCAGATACTGGACAACGGAACTTATTATCGCCGATATCTTCAAGCGGCACCCCTGCGCGACCCACCCAACGAATTCTTTTTGCAGGGTTTCCAGCAACTAGAGCAAAATCCGGGACATCTTTAGTGACAACTGAGCCTGCAGCAACTAGTGCCCAAGCTCCGATTTTTAGCGGGGCGATGCAAACAGATTGGGCACCGATACTGGCGCCATCACCAATAGTTACGCCAACTGCTTCCCAGTCAGAGCCGTTCTTTAATGTCATGTCGGGATTTACTGCCCGTGGATATTGATCATTAGTTAGTACGACGGCCGGTCCGATGAAAACTCCATCACCTAGAACCGCCGGCTCGTAGACAAGTGCAAAGTTCTGAATCTTGCAGTTATTGCCAATTTTTACGCCGGATCCAATGTATGCACCTCTAGAGACGATGCAGTTATCTCCAATGACAACACCATCTCGGACTTGCGCTAAATGCCAAATTTTTGACCCGTCGCCGATAGTTGCACTTGGATCTACATCTGCAGTTGCGGCAATTGTCGTGGCCATTGTGCGAGCCTACCGTGAACTAGGAACGAGGGCTTGAATTGCGCTGACGAAGGCGCCATATTCGGCATCGGCATTGAGGTTGGCTGTGACCCAGGCAACTGCGCTCGCACGCATCTGAATTAATGGCGTTGGATCAGTTGCCCACATATTTAAAGTTCGCGCAACGTTTTCTGAATCGGCGGCAATGACTCCACCTTTACTTTTTTCAATTAATTCAATGCAACGGGGGAGCGGCGTCGAAATTGTCGCAAGACCGCTAGCCATATATTCATAAAGCTTGCTGGGCACTGCAGCACTAAATGCAGGCGTTGCTTCTAATAGTGAAAGTCCAACCCAGGCGCCTTTAGCAAACTTCCAGGATTGTTCAGGCGTTAGTCGGCCATGGAAAGTTACGCGGGAGCTTGCCGAATTTGTAGATTTCCAAGCGTCAATAAACTCTGAATCATTAGCTGAAACATTTCCCACAATATCAAATCGCCATTTCGGTGAAAGCTCAGCAACTTCAAGAATTGTTTTGATCCCACGCGAAGTTCTAACATCACCAATATAGATTGCGCGCGGTTCGCTCGAGAGCTCACCGCCTGGGGTCAGCAGAGTAAAGTCTGGAAAATTTCGAACAACTAAACGTTGGCGTGCATTAAAGGGTGGAACTTGTACATCAGCCACGGTAGTTAAATCTGCAATGCTTGCAACCTTCGTGGCGGCTCGGGCGGTAATTTTTGCGAGCAAACCAACAAATCCACGTGCCCAAGCGCGGTCTTTGAGAAGTTCAAAGTAATCTTCATGAACATCGGCAACTAATTTACGTCTCTTTAATTTTGCAACTAGCCATGACATTGGTAATAAGTCGGGTGCGACAACAATCCATACTTTTCCACGAGCGCGAAAAGGTACAACGAAGTCACGCAATATTCGTGAAGCGAAGTTTTTGTCGCCAGGTGCTCGGTGAAAGTTAGTGCCGAGTGGAGCATCCTTTTCATTGCCCAACGCCCAAACTTCTACAGCAAAGCCCTTTCGAACAAGCGCCCCGCACAAGCGATGCATTCGTGCATCGCTTGCTTGATCGGCCGAAGAGATCAAGGAAACAAGCATTAATCTCTCCATTCATGATGCTTTAAATGTGTTGAAGCTTTTCGATATAGAGGGATAATAGCCCAATGAAATCCAAACTTATCGGGGTACTCGCTGCATTTGCCCTAATGAGTGCAATACAGATAAGTCCGGCGCGAGCTGACACCATATCTAAGTCTGTAAATGTCTTTGCTGCATCGAGTTTGACTAAGGCCTACACCGCCCTTGGCGCGAAATTTATGCAGGCTCACCCAAATATTTCTGTAAAATTTTCTTTTGGCGCATCCTCGACACTTGCGACTCAAATCGCATCTGGCGCACCAGCCGATATTTTCGCCTCAGCTGACCCGGTCAGTATGAAAACAGCTGCAGCACAATTTCCAGTTGCCGCAAATTATCTGCAAAATCTAGTTGTGCTCGCAGTTCCTAAGGATTCAACAATCAGTAAATTTACCGACTTGAATGGAAAAGCTACATGGTTGCAGTGTGGGCATAACGTTCCGTGCGGCGTTGCCGCCGATGCTGCCCTTAAATCCGAAGGTGTCGTAATGAGTTCACCAGTCTCGCTTGAACCGACGGCATCAGCTGCATTAGCTAAATTACTCGCTGGTGCAGTCGATGCCGCAATTATTTTTAAAACCGACGTCATTGCAAACTCCACAAAATTGAAATCGATTGCCTTCTCTAATCCCGAATCGGCGTTGAGTCAGTATCAAATTGGACTCTCAAATGCAAAGACCTCAAAGAAGAACGTTTGGGCAAAGACGTTTTACGCGTACTTAAATGGTCATGATGCGAAGAAATTCCTGGCAGCAAGTGGATTTATTGTTAATCCTTATAAGATTCCACAGTGAAGAAGCGAGCCCTCCATCCGGCAACGGTAATTGCCGCATCCCTTGCTGTAGCAGTCATCGCACTTCCTTTAATTGCTCTGCTGGTTAAAGTCCCGTACTCGCACCTGTTCTCAGCGTTAACTGCCGATGGATCAATGGCGGCAGTAAAGCTTTCACTCTGGACTTCCATAGTTGCGGCTCTCGTATCACTCTTACTCGGAGTTCCGCTTGCTTGGTGGTTATCGCAGACAACAATGAAGATTGCACATTTCATTAGACCTCTGATACTTGCACCAATTGCGCTGCCACCGACAGTTGCCGGTCTTGCACTTCTTGGATTATTGAGTCGACATGGATTACTTGGCTCCGCTATTTATCGTGCGACTGGATGGCAAATGCCCTTTACAACGTGGGCAGTAATTTTTGCGGGAATTTTTATTGGAATGCCATTTCTCATACTTATTTCAGAGTCAAGCTTTCGGCAGGTTCCGCGAGATATAGAAGATGCCGCCGTAATGGATCGAGCCAGCGATGACCAACTGCTTCGCTTGATTGCAATTCCACAGGCTCGAAGCGGAATTATTACTGGTTTAGCGCTGGCGTGGGCCCGTATTTTGGGAGAGTTCGGAGCAACCATGATGTTCGCTGGATCTATGCCGGGCTCTACGCAGACGTGGACTCTACAGATTTACCAAGAGCTAGATATCAATCCGGATTCGGCATATGCGCTGAGTTTTTTTATGTTTGCAATCGCCATGGCAATCGTAATCATCTTGCGAAAATCACTTCGCGAAGCGTTCGCGCGCTAGGGATTTACTCCTTACTTTTGAGGCAAGCAAGAAATTGCACCCCGGACTAATGTATCTTTAGCGATTCCAGTTTCTCTGCAACTTGTTTAGCGGACGGGTTAGTCATTGCGGTTCCGTCGGCAAAAACCAGGGTTGGAACGGTGCGATTTCCGCCATTAACAGTCTCCACAATCTCTGCCGTACCGGGCACTTCCTCTATATTAATTTCGTTAAAGGTTATATTTAGTTCAGCCAGTTGATTCTTGAGGCGGGTGCAATATCCGCACCACGTTGTGGAATACATTGTAAAAGACATGCCCAAATATTAAACTATTGGTGCAAATTCCGCACCTTTGGACGATGCTCTGGATGGGAGCCCTATAGTGAATCGAAAAGTAGACATCTTCCTGCGCCAAGCCACACAATGGCACGATGAATTCGACGCTTTGCGTGAGATTGCACTGAACTCTGGTTTAACTGAGGAGCTAAAGTGGGGTCAGCCTTGTTACACCTTAGGTAAGGCAAACGTGATTTTGATCCACGGTTTTAAACACTATTGCGCCATTCTGTTTTTCAAAGGCGCATTGATTAATGACACTAAAGGAATCCTCATACAACAAACCGAAAACGTTCAGTCCAGTCGGCAGATTCGCTTTACCAATCTACAAGAGATAATAAAGTTGAAGAAGACTCTTAAAAGCTATATTTCCGAAGCCATCGCTATTGAAGAAGCTGGACTCCAAGTTGAGTTCAAGAAACCATCAGAGCAAGGAGTACCTAAGAACATTCAAGCTGAAATAAAGAAAGTTCCAGGGTTAGCTGTGGCATTTAAAAAACTAACTCCGGGCCGGCAGCGCGCCTACGTACTTCATTTTTCATCGGCGAAACAAGCTAAAACATTGCAAGCTCGAGTCGAAAGATGCGCCCCGAAGATTTTTAAAGGTGAGGGCTTTAACGAGTATTAACGGTGCAGCTTTGAATGTCCCTCGACTTCAGGATCTTTAGGGCAGTATTTACCCATGAGCTCCCGTGTAAAAGTAGAGATTTTAGCGGCCGATGAATGGCCACGGTTAAAAGACCTCCGGTTGAGATCATTACGCGAGAGTCCAGAGGCATTTGGCGGAACATTTGAAGTTGAGAGTGCTTTTACTGAAAGTGATTGGCGGTCTAAGTTTTCTAAACTGGATTATCTTGCCGCATCCATTGACGAGATAGATATCGCAATAATGTCGGTAGAAGTTCTAGATGGTGATCACGGTGCAACATGTTGGATTGGGGGATGTTGGAGTGATCCTAAATATCGTGGACAAGGGGCGCTGCGAGCATTATTTGAGTATCTAGATAGTTGTGCAGTTGAAAAGGGATGGCAGCGTCAAGGGCTCGGTGTCTGGGCCGATAACGACGGTGCGATATCTGCTTATCGCGCAATTGGTTTTGAAAACCCAGGATTTAGCCAGGAAAGTGAGCGGCAACCGGGCCGTTTCTATATTCATATGGTGAGAGATAGTGTTACCAAGTGATTATTGATGTGTGGTCTGATGTGGTGTGCCCGTGGTGTTTTATTGGAAAGCGTCGTCTTGAATCGGCTCTTGAGCAATTTCAGCACCGTGACGACGTTGTTATTCGTCACCGCGCCTTTGAACTCCAACCAGATATGAAGCAGACGGTTCCAACCGGGCAATTGCTTGCCGAAAAATATAGAGTGTCAGTAAATGAAGTTGCAGAAATGCAGGCCAATGTCTGCGCAATCGCCGATAGTGAGGGCCTTTGTTACGACCTAAGTGCCACGCTTTCGGGTAATACTTTCAATGCTCATCGAGTGCTTTTGTGGTCCGCAACTTTAGGTAAGCAAGATGAACTCTTAGAGGCCATGTATTCAAGTTATTTCGAAAAATCACTTCCGGTATTTTCAGATCAAGACTTGGCAGCGATAGCTCAAAGCATTGGTATCCCTGCCGCCGATGTAATAACTCTTCTGGCATCAAATCAATTCACGTCCGAAGTCCTCGCTGATAGGCAGTTAGCTGCACAGTTGGGAGCAACGGGTGTGCCTTTTTTCGTAGTCGATATGAAGTATGGAATATCAGGGGCTCAACCCCTTGAAGCATTTATTGAGACTCTGAACACTGCATGGAATGAGAAAAGCCTAATTCCTTGATGTAGAAAGTCATTTGGCATATGCTCAACCTAGAGTGAGGAAGTAAAAATTGCTGACGAAGTTACTTAAAGAGTATCTCTATCCCTATCGTTATCAGGTAGGTGCTATTTCTATACTTCTTTTAGTTCAATCTATTGCAAATCTCTACCTTCCTAATCTCAATGCCGAACTAATCAACAATGGGGTGGCAAAAGGCGATATTTCTTATATTTGGAAAATCGGTTTCGTGATGCTTGCATCGTCTGCTTTAGTAATGGGTGCCTCAATACTGTTGGGTTATTTTAGTGCCAAGGTATCGATGGCTTTTGGCGCAGATCTAAGAGGGGCAGTATTTTCATCGGTAGAGAGATTTTCAACGCGCGAGCTCAATAAATTTGGCGCACCATCGCTAATTACGCGAAACACGAACGATGTTCAACAGGTTCAAATGGTTCTATTCATGGGCTTGACCATGATGCTCAGCGCACCGATTACGGGTATTGGCGCCTCAATTATGGCCGTCAAGACAAATGCCAGACTTTCATTGCTCCTATTAGTTGTCACTCCGTTGATGTCATTACTAATTTGGGTTCTTCTACGCAGGATTGTTCCACTTTTTCGCGTAATGCAAGTAAAGATTGACCGAATCAATTTAGTTCTACGCGAACAAATAAGCGGAATCCGTGTCATCCGCGCCTTCGTTAAAACTGATTTTGAAGAGAAACGATTTGCCGAGGTAAGCAAAGATCTAATGCTCACGACCTTGAGCGTGACGCGCACTTTCGCGGTTATGTTTCCAGTCTTGATGCTCATTCTTAACTTAACAAGCGTTGCCGTCATTTGGTTTGGTGGAAAACTTGTCGATACTGGCGACATGCCCATTGGCAATTTGACCGCTTTTTTAGCCTACATAATGCAGATTCTCTCCAGCGTCATGATGGCGGTCATGATGTCGCTGATGATTCCAAGAGCGGCGGCAAGTGCAGAACGTATCTCTGAAGTTTTGCTAACACCTTCCTCCGTTGTCGAAACCAGCGTTCCAATTACACCTGCTACCCGAACTGGGAAAATTGAATTTAAGAATGTTGAGTTTAGGTATCCAGGAGCTGAGCACCCAGTACTTGAAGGCATTACTTTTACCGCTTTGCCTGGTCAATTCACCGCTATCGTAGGAAGTACCGGTAGTGGCAAGTCAACACTTGTTAATTTGATTCCGCGTTTTATTGATCCAACGGGCGGAGAGGTCATCATTGATGGCGTTAACCTTCGCGATCAAGGCCTCGAATCGCTCTGGCACAACATTGGTCTAGTACCGCAACGTGCCTTTCTCTTCGGCGGAACAATTGAATCAACCCTCAAATACGGTGATGAAAGCGCGAGCGAAGCGGCGATGTGGCAGGCACTTGAGATCGCACAAGCAAAGGATTTTGTTGAAGAGCTCAGCGAGAAATTGAATGCACCGGTTTCGCAGGGAGGAACGAATTTTTCTGGAGGACAGCGTCAGCGCTTAGCTATTGCACGCGCAGTTGCTAAAAATCCAAAAATCTACATTTTGGATGACAGTTTCTCTGCCCTTGATTTCACAACCGATGCCAATCTTCGGGCAGCTTTAGAAAAGTCGGCTAGTGATTCGACTCTTATCGTTGTTGCTCAGCGCGTAAGTACGATTCTAAATGCTGATCAGATAATCGTTTTAGATCAAGGCGCAATTGTAGGAATTGGCAAACACCAAGAGTTGATGGATAGTTGTGAAACATACAAAGAGATAGTTCTCTCTCAGTTAAGTCCGGAGGAGGCGGCATGAGTACTGCGCGTCCAGGTGCGGCCGGTCCTCGCGGCGGACCAATGGCTGGAATGTTTGGGGCACCTCCAGCAAAGACCAAAGACTTCAAGGGCTCGCTTAATCGTCTTCTGCGTGAACTCGGTCCTGAAAGAAAAACTCTCTCTTTGGTTTTATCGCTCATTACTATCAGCGTCGTTATTGGATCCTTTGGCCCAAAGATCCTGGGACGAGCCACTAACTATATTTTCTATGGCTTCATTGGTCGACGTCTGCCGGTGGGTGTCTCAAAAGCTCAAGCGATCGCAGATTTGCGCGCTAAGGGAGAAAATAATCTTGCCGATATTTTAAATAAGAGCTCGGCGGTTCCTGGCGTTGGTATTGATTTTAACGCTGTGGCAAAGATTTTGTTGCTGGCAATCGGGATCTATGTAATCGCATCTGTTTTGATGTGGATTCAGGCCTATCTCATGGCCGGCGTTACACAACGATCAGTTTTTAGGCTTAGACGTTTAGCTGAAGAAAAAATCGGGCGCCTGCCTCTTAGTTACTTCGATACACAATCACGCGGGGATTTGCTGAGTCGAGTAACCAATGACATCGATAACATTGCCAACTCATTGCAACAAGGCTTATCACAAATCCTTAACTCACTGCTCACAATAATCTCAGTTCTGGTCATGATGATCTGGATCAGTTGGGAGCTAGCGTTAGTTTCATTAATCGCGATACCAATTAGCATCTTCCTATCTGTTCGTATCGCTAAGCGATCTCAGAAAGAATTTGTCGCACAGTGGGATTGGACCGGCAAACTCAATGGCCATGTAGAAGAGATGCACACAGGCCATTCTCTTGTGAAAGTCTTTGGCCGCAGAGACAGTGCCATAGAAGAATTCGGTAAGCTCAATGAAGAGGTTCGCAAATCAAGTTTTAAAGCCCAGTTTATTTCAAGCATTATTCAACCTACGACTCAATTAGTTTCAAATCTTATTTACGTTGGAATTGCAGTTCTGGGTGGATATCGCGTTGCTACCGGTTCGATGTCATTAGGTGATGTTCAAGCATTCATTCAATACTCAAGACAATTTGCCATGCCACTGGCACAGATTGCTGGGCTAATGAACAGCGTGCAATCTGGAGTTGCCTCTGCAGAGCGGCTATTTGAATTCCTAGATGCAGTAGAGCAGGTGCCTGAGACAGAAGAGGCCACTTCAATTGATCGGGCAAAAGGGGAAGTGTGTTTTGAGAACGTTACCTTCAGTTATGTTGCAGAGCAGCCATTGATTGAAAACCTTAATCTGAAAGTCAACCCAGGCGAAACGATCGCAATCGTCGGTCCGACTGGAGCGGGTAAAACAACTTTAGTGAACTTAATTATGCGCTTCTACGAAGTTAATGGTGGCCGAATTACTTTAGATGGCGTTGATATCCGCTCACTCACGCGTGATGACTTGCGACGACAATTTGGCATGGTTTTACAAGATACGTGGCTCTTCGAGGGCACCATGCGTGAAAATATCGCCTTTGGTAGTGCAGATCCAACGAACGAGAAAGTTATTGCAGCGGCAAAAGCGGCCAACATCGATCACTTTATGCGATCACTGCCCGATGGCTATGAGTCAATGGTCTCTGATGATAATTCAACGGTCTCAAATGGTGAACGCCAACTCATAACGATTGCGCGTGCCTTTATGGCAGATCCAGCAATCCTGATTTTAGATGAGGCGACTTCTTCGGTTGATACACGTACTGAGGTAATGGTTCAGCACGCTATGGCCAAGCTACGTCAAGGACGCACGAGCTTTGTAATCGCCCATAGGCTTTCAACAATTCGGGATGCCGACACAATTTTAGTGATGGATAAAGGCAAAATTATTGAGCAAGGCAGCCACGAGAATCTGATGGCCAGCAAGGGATTTTATTTCGACCTTTATGCAAGTCAATTTGCAAGTGCATTAGATGCTTAGCTCTCCAAAACAGCGCTAAGGAAGTAGGATTCACTTATGAGCAAAGAGATATTGGCCGAATATAGTGAGAACTTCAACGCATTCATGGCGGTTGCACGGAGATTTGATGCTAAAACTGCGGCTGCAGTAAAGGAAGTTGGAGAGTGGTCGCCAGCCTTCGTAATGCACCACGTTGCCGATGCCGAGATGCATTTCGCACTTCGATATTTCAACGCTTTGACAATTGATAAGCCTCCAGTAATTCCCTTTAATGAAGATGAATACCCTGATGTTCTCAACTATGCGGGCCGTGACTGGCTTAATTCTCTCGCACTCATTGAATCCGTTGGCAAATTAGTAATCGTTACCCTATCTCCGATTTCTCACACTCAGTGGGACAGACTTTCAGTGCATCCAGAGGCGGGCGAAGTCAGCGTCTCATTTTTAATTGGTAAAGCTAGAAACCATATGCAAGCCCATACGGAGCAGTTACAGAATTTACTGTAATTACTTTTGTAGTAACCCCGGGTTTACACCTAATCCCATAGAGGCATCGATTACTGCACCGTGGAGGATCTTGCCTGATTCTGATGCCAAGAAAAATCCAAGTTCGGCGATTTCTTCTGGTTCAATCAAACGAGATTTTGGTAGCGAACTGATTAATTCTTTTTTATCGGCCTCGGATAAATGTTGCAGAGTGCTTGCCGAAAACATCGGCGTATTTGTTGCACCTGGGCAGATTGTAAAAACCTCGACACCTGTATGAGCTAAATCGGCGGCTAAAGTGCGACCAAGAAATGCAATCGCCGCTTTAGACATTCCATCGGCATAACTAAAGCCAGCAAATTGAGTTATACCCCCGCCAACGGATGAAATCAAAATTATTTTGCCACTGCCTCTTGTCACCATAAGGGGAAGCAAAAGGTCATTTAGCCAAAGGGTGCCAATGGCATTTACTTGAATCAACATCTGTGATTGTTCATGTGCCACATCACTTATATTTTCAACGGTTTTTGAACCAAGGCCTGCATTGTGAATGAGAACATCGGGCACACCCGGGAGAGCTTTAACAAGCTGTGTAACTGAAGCGTGATTTCCTAAATCCAGCTGAAAAGCTTGCACCGAACCTGATGGATATGAGGCAACTAGATCTTGCGGATTTTCACTCTCTCTAAAGAAAGTGAGCCAAACTTTGTCGCCATTTTTAACAAAACGATCGACAAATGCGCGTCCTATTCCACCCGTTCCGCCTGTAACAAGGATGTTTCTACTCATTTGCCCATAGTATCTAAGGCGACTAAAGCCATGAAATCAGACTCACTTGTGCCATAGTCTTGCCTGATGCAACCGGGAGCCGTAAGCAATAAGGATGCAATACGTCAAGGGTTGCCCATTTTCATCGCCGCAATAAATATGCGTGCGGGCTTAACAATCATGAGCCCGCTGATTCCAATCCTTAAAGAGCAGTATCACTTGAGCTCTTTTCTGCTCTCATTTCTTACTTCATTATCGGTACTCTGCTTTGCCGGCAGCGCATTCTTGATGCCCCTCGTTGGCAAAATCGGTGGGACTAATCGAGTGATTGCCGTAGCTCTCACCGTACTTACAGTGGCAATATTCCTTAGGACTATCGGAAATCTACCGATGCTCTTTATCTCGTCCTTAACGGTTGGAATTGCAATCGCAGTTTTGAATTTTTCGTTACCAGTGTGGGTAAAGGAAAATTCCTCTGGGCATTCCGGGTTAATAACTGGAATTTACATAACAGTCATGGGGGCATTTGCCTCGATATCAATTGCTGTAGCAGTTCCATTGGCGAAAGCGACCTCATGGGGTTGGCGTCTTGCAATGGTGCCTTGGTTAGTTATTGGATTTTTTTCCTCAGCATGGTGGCTAATCAAGACCTCCAAATCATCAGACTCACATCACATGCAGTTGTCGTCAAAATTTCACCGTCAGCTTTTGCGCAGGCCAGGGGCGTGGAGCATCGCAGTATTCTTTGGGCTTCAGTCAATGATTTACTATGGATCGGCTACTTGGTTGCCAACTATTTTGGTGTCAAAAGGATTTATATTAAGAGACGCAGGCTTTGTGGTTTCAATCACTGGCCTCCTGGGCTCAATTATCGGAATCGTTGCACCACATTATGCATCAAAGCTTCCTGATTTGAGATTACTTTTAGCCATTGTTGGAGCCATCGTTGCCGTTTGCGTTATTGGCGTAATTTTTGATCATGGCTGGCACTTAGTTATCTGGCTACTTATTTGGAACATTGGACTTTCAGTTACTTTTCCACTCTCACTTCTCTTAACTGTGAAGCGAAGTACCGTTGCTAGTGAAACGCGATCCCTTTCAATCATGGCACAGGGAGTTGGATATTTAATGGCTGCTTTTGCACCGGGAATCGTGGGAGCTATCTTTGATGCAACTTTGAATTGGAATATCGCACTGATCGCGCCTTTATTACTTTCTATTGTGCTGGCCGGAGTCGGATATTTTGCTGGGAAACCCGACAAGATTGCCTTGGACGCACCTTAGATTGCCTTCGCTTATCCCATCTTTTCGATACCAGGAAGTTACTATTAGCACCTAAAACTAAGTGAATAGGTGCAATGATGTTTGAAACAATATTTCTGGGAATTTTGCAGGGCTTAACCGAGTTCCTACCTATTTCATCTAGCGCCCACCAGCGAATTGCCGGCGAATTCTTCACCAAGGCGATAGATCCTGGTGCCCGATTCACGGCAATCACCCAAATTGGAACTGAGCTTGCCGTTCTTATTTTCTTTAGGAATGACATTAAAAAGATTATCGTGTGCTGGTTTCGCCAAGTGGTTATGCGAACCACTTTATCCGGGGAAGAAAAACTACAAGCACGCATGGGATGGCTCATAATTATTGGTTCATTGCCAATTATCGTTCTTGGATATTTAGGCCAAGACATCATTACAAATAATCTACGCTCACTGTGGTTAATAGCTACCGTCATGATCGTCTTTGGCATCATTCTTGGCTTGGCAGATCATTACGGAAAGAGTGAACGCGGCCTCAAAGATTTGAACTCTTCACATGGCATTTTGTATGGATTAGCTCAATCACTAGCACTGATGCCAGGTGTCTCTCGTTCCGGGGCAACAATTGCAATGGGACGTTTACTTGGCTATAGCCGCGATGCCGCACTTCGTTATTCATTCTTACTCGCGCTGCCAGCAGTATTTGGCAGTGGCTTATATGAACTCAAAGGCGCATTTGGCGATAGTGCTGGAGTTCAGGTTTACTCACTTTCCCAGACCCTTGTGGCAACTGTTATCGCATTCATTGTCGGTTATGCCGTTATTGCTTGGCTACTTAAATTTGTTGCAACAAAATCTTTTATGCCATTTATTATTTACCGCATACTTT
>SESD01000200.1_pt1 | contig 36928 bp, 34 predicted proteins | sample 3171411 | NCBI WGS metagenome assembly SESD01 (sample SAMN06051880, study PRJNA518727) | freshwater metagenome | biome: subpolar coniferous forest; feature: holomictic lake; material: water; isolation source: holomictic Lake 442, 16.5 m depth | place: Canada: near Kenora, Ontario | collected...
ACGCCAAGCAGGCGCGCGAGGTGGACATCATCATCACGACCGCGCTGATCCCGGGCAAGCCAGCGCCCAAGCTGATCACCGCCGAGATGGTCAAGAGCATGAAGCCCGGCAGTGTCATTGTTGACATGGCGGCTGAGCGCGGCGGCAACTGCGAACTCACTGTTCCGGGTGAGGCCGTGGTGCGGCACGGCGTGACCATCGTCGGCTACACCGACCTGGCCTCGCGCCTGGCCAAGCAGTCTTCCACACTGTATGGCAGCAACCTGTGGCGCCTGGCAGAGGAACTGTGCAAGACCAAGGACGGCGTTGCCAACGTCAACATGGAAGACGACGCCATCCGCGGCCTGACCGTGACCAAGGACGGCACCATCACCTGGCCGGCGCCAGCACCCAAACTACCGGCTGCCGCTACAGCGCCAGCCAAACCCTCTGCTGCGCCTGCGGCCAAGAAGGGCGGGCATGGTCACGGCGCTGGCGGCGGCGAACCCATGGCCGGCAGCAAACTGGCCATCGTGTTCGGCGTTGCAGCAGCACTGTTCTGGCTCGTTGGCAACAGCGCGCCACCGGCATTTTTGTCGCACTTCACGGTCTTTGTGCTGGCCTGCTTCGTTGGCTACATGGTGGTGTGGAACGTCAAGCCGGCCCTGCACACGCCGCTGATGAGCGTGACCAACGCCATTTCCAGCATCATCGCCATCGGTGCCCTGGTGCAGATTTCACCACTGGCAGGAGCCGTTGGGCGACCCAATGACTGGATAAGTTGGGTAGCGGCAGCGGGCATTGTGCTCACCGCCATCAATATGTTCGGCGGATTCGCCGTCACCCAGCGCATGCTGGCCATGTTCCGCAAATAAGGGAGGCAATTCATGTTTACTACAGAACTGGCAACCGTCTCCTACATTGGGGCTACCATTCTTTTCATCCTGAGCCTGGGTGGTTTGTCGAACCAGGAAACCGCCTTGCGCGGCAACCTCTACGGCATGATCGGCATGGCGCTGGCCGTGCTGGCAACCGTGTTCGGCCCCCAAGTCACTTGGGCGGGTATTCCCTGGATCATCGCTGCCATGCTGATCGGTGGCTCCATCGGTTTGTACGCAGCACGTACCGTGCAAATGACGCAGATGCCCGAACTGGTGGCCTTGATGCACAGCATGGTCGGTCTGGCCGCCATGCTGGTGGGCATCTCCACCTTCATCGACCCCGAGGCCTCCAAGGGCTTCGTCGGTGCCGCCAAATCCATTCATGAGATGGAGATTTACATCGGCATTCTGATTGGTGCGGTCACGTTCTCGGGCTCCATCATTGCGTTTGGCAAGCTGTCCGGGCGCATCGGTGGCAACCCCATGCTGTTGCCGGGTCGCCACTGGATGAACCTGGCAGGTCTGTTGGTGGTGATTTATTTCGGGCGCGAGTTCATGAACGCCCACAGCATTCATGACGGCATCATGCCGTTGGTGGTGATGACCGTGATTGCCTTGCTGTTTGGTATCCACATGGTGATGGCCATTGGTGGCGCCGACATGCCGGTGGTGGTCTCCATGCTCAACAGCTATTCCGGATGGGCCGCAGCGGCCACCGGCTTCATGCTGTCGAATGACTTGCTGATCGTGACGGGTGCCCTGGTGGGCTCCAGCGGCGCCATTCTGTCCTACATCATGTGCAAGGCGATGGCACGCAGCTTTATCAGCGTGATCGCGGGTGGTTTCGGCACGGCCAGCGCGGCTCCGAAGCCCGCCGGTGATGCGGCACAACCGGCAGGCGAAGTAACACCGGTGAGCGCTACCGAAACCGCCGAGTTGCTGCGTGAAGCCAAGAGCGTCATCATCGTTCCGGGTTACGGCATGGCCGTGGCGCAGGCGCAGCACACAGTGTACGAGATCACCAAGTTTTTGCGCGCGAAGGGCGTCAACGTGCGCTTCGGCATTCACCCGGTGGCAGGTCGCATGCCGGGCCACATGAACGTGTTGCTGGCCGAAGCCAAAGTGCCCTATGACATCGTGTTCGAAATGGATGAACTTAACGATGACTTCCCCAAGACCGATGTGGCCATCGTGATTGGCGCCAACGACATTGTCAATCCTGGAGCCCAGGACGACCCGAGCAGCCCCATCGCCGGCATGCCGGTGCTGGAAGTCTGGAAAGCCAAAACCTCCATCGTCATGAAGCGCAGCATGGCATCCGGTTACGCCGGTGTTGACAACCCCTTGTTCTACAAAGAGAACAACCGCATGTTGTTTGGCGATGCCAAGAAAATGCTGGATGAAGTTCTAACGGTGCTGAAAACCTGAGGCCCTGTGGGACAAAGCGAAGTTGCGCGCAGCGCAGGTCTGTCCCGGTTGGGAGCAATGAAAGAGGGACAGTTAAATGTCCCTTTTTTATTAGGGAAAACATAGCTTACAAAACCTGACAAACCGGGGAAAATTCCACATTGGTTCAGAAAATGATTGGAGCGTTAACCATGACAGATCGCATTTGGCTCAAGAGCTATCCCGAGGGTGTTCCAGCCGATATTGATGCCAACCAGTACTCATCCATGGTTGACATGATGAGTGAGAGCTTCAAGAAGTTCGCCAACCGCACTGCCTACAGCTTTATGGGCAAGGACCAGACCTACGGACAGATCGACAACCTGAGTCAGGCTTTCGCGGTCTACCTGCAGAGTCTGGGTCTGGCCAAAGGTGACCGCGTGGCGGTCATGATGCCCAATGTGCTGCAGTACCCGATTGCGGTCAGCGCTATCCTGCGTGCCGGCTACATCCTGGTCAACGTCAATCCGCTCTATACGGCGCGTGAACTGGAGCATCAACTCAAGGACTCGGGCGTCAAAGCGATCGTCATATTGGAGAACTTTGCTTCAGTCCTGGAGAAGTGCGTCGCCGCAACTCCAGTCAAGCATATTGTGCTGTGTGCCATGGGGGACCAATTGGGCCGCATCAAAGGGACACTGGTCAATTACGTGGTGCGAAACAAGAAGAAGTTGGTGCCCGCGTTTTCGCTGCCCAGCGCCGTGCGCTTCAACACCGCGATTGCCCAGGGCACCAGCGGTACGCTCAAAAAAGTAACTCTCAAACCCGATGATGTAGCTGTATTGCAATACACCGGTGGCACCACCGGAGTTTCCAAAGGCGCCGTGCTACTGCATCGCAATTTGGTGGCCAACCTGTTGCAGGCAGAGGCCTGGTTTCAGCCGGCCCTCAAGAAGATTCCCGCCACCGAGCAAATCACGCTGGTCTGTGCCTTGCCGCTGTATCACATCTTCGCATTCACTGTCGACATGATGATGTCGATGCGCTTGGGCGGCAGGTTGCTGCTGATTCCCAATCCACGCGACTTGGTGGCGGTGCTCGGTGAGTTGGCCAAGCACAAGATTCATGTTTTTCCGGCTGTCAATACTTTGTTCAATGGCTTGGCCAATCATCCTGATTTCAACAAGGTTGACTGGCGTCATTTGGTGGTCTCGGCGGGTGGCGGGACGGCGGTGCAAAGTTCGGTGGCGAAGCTCTGGTTTGAGAAGACTGGCTGTGCGATTGCCGAAGGCTACGGACTGAGTGAGACATCGCCGATTGCCACCTCCAACCCGGTGACGACCACCGAATATTCGGGCACCATTGGGGTACCGGTTTCGAGCACCTGGCTCAAGCTGTTGGATGACGATGGCAACGAAGTGCCGATGGGACAGGCCGGTGAGATTGCCATCAAAGGCCCGCAGGTGATGGCGGGGTACTGGCAGCGCCCGGACGAAACGGCCAAGGTCATGACGGCGGACGGTTTCCTGAAGACCGGTGATATCGGCGTGATGGATGAGCGTGGTTTCTTCAAAATCGTGGACCGCAAGAAAGACATGATTCTGGTCAGCGGCTTCAACGTTTTTCCGACCGAGCTGGAAGATGTGGTGGCGCAGATGGACGGTGTGCTGGAATGCGCCTGCGTCGGCGTTGCCGACGAGAAATCCGGTGAGGCCGTCAAACTGGTGATTGTCAAAAAAACTCCGGATCTGACAGAGGCCCAAGTGCGTGCCTACTGCAAGGAAAACCTGACCGGTTACAAGCAGCCCAAAGTCATTGAGTTTCGCACGGAGTTGCCGAAGACTCCGGTCGGCAAGATTTTGCGTCGGGAGTTGCGGGACAAGAGTTAGTCATGCACAGTGGAATCCAATCCTCCGTGCTTGGCATTGTTGGAGGCAGCGGTGTTTACGCCATTGAAGGGCTCACCAACCAGCGTTGGGCGCGTGTCGCTACCCCGTTTGGCGAAGCCTCTGATGAGCTTCTTTTTGGTGAGTTGAATGGGCAACCGATGGTGTTTCTGCCGCGCCATGGACGCGGACACCGCATACCACCCTCCGAGATCAACTTTCGCGCCAATATCGATGCCTTGAAGCGCGCCGGTGTCACAGACCTGATCTCGGTCAGCGCGGTAGGGTCTTTGCGCGAAGATTTGCGGCCCGGCATGTTTGTCATCGTCGACCAATTCATTGATCGAACTTTTGCCCGTGAAAAGAGCTTCTTTGGTAGCGGACTGGTGGCGCACGTCTCGATGGCGCACCCGGTCTGCAGCCGACTCGGCGATCATGTCGCGGCGGCGGCGCGCGAGTCGGGGATTGATGTGGTCGAAGGCGGCACCTACCTGGTGATGGAGGGCCCCCAGTTTTCCAGCCTGGCAGAATCAAGACTCTACCGAAGCTGGAACTGCGACGTGATCGGCATGACCAATATGCCGGAAGCCAAGCTGGCACGGGAAGCAGAGATTTGCTATGCGTCCGTCGCCATGGTGACCGATTTTGATTGCTGGCATCCAGACCACGACCATGTCACGGTAGAGGCAATTGTCAAAGTGTTGCTAGCCAACGCTCAGAAAGCTCGCAGCATGATCACAAGCGCTGCGCCCCGATTGAATGCAGACACCAGCGCTGTCGCTTGTGCCTGTCGCAGCGCGCTGCAGCACGCACTGATCACCGCTCCCGATGCGCGGGACCCGCAGATGCTGCAACGCCTGGATGCAGTGGCGGGACGCGTGTTGAGGCTTTGATAGTGAACCCACCTGCTGCTCGGCACGACACTGCGCATCACAAGCGTCAACAGATGGTGCAGGCGTCGCGCAAGTTGGTCGCGCTGCGCCTGAATCGCGGCACGTCAGGCAATATCGGAGTCAGACTTGATCAATCGTTGCTGGTGACACCGTCCGGCGTTCCGGCCGAAGATTTGTCACCCGACTCTATGGTGGAAATAGATTTTTCGGGTACTGTTTTGGGCACCGGAAATCCATCGAGCGAGTGGCGTTTTCACCGTGACATCTTGCTGGCGCGTCCGGAAATTGGTGCCATCGTGCACACGCACTCCCGCTTTGCCGCCACGCTGGCATGCTTGCAGCGGGACATTCCTGCGTTTCATTACATGATTGCGGTGGCTGGCGGTGACACCATTCGCTGCACGCCCTATGCGCTCTTTGGTAGTCAGGCGCTGTCTGATCTGGCACTGCAAGCGCTCGAAAGCCGCAAGGCCTGCCTGCTTGGCAACCACGGCCTGATTGCCTTGGGCGCTGATTTGACAGAGGCACTGGCGATGGCGGTGGAGGTTGAATCGCTTTGCGAACAGTACTGGAGCGCTTTGCAACTGGGTCAACCCCATCTTCTTTCGGACAGTCAAATGCAGGAAGTGCTGGAAAAATTCAAGGGGTATGGTCGGTGCAGCAAGGCAGAGTAACTTCGTCATTGAATGGCGCTGCGGCAGTCCAGACACTCCGGTGGCTGGCGGGTCAACTGGAGATGATCGATCAGCGGGTGCTGCCAGCCCGCTTTGAGTATTTGTCATTTACCTCGGCAGCCGAGGTTGCCCAGGGCATTCGCAGCATGGTGGTTCGCGGTGCTCCGGCCATTGGCTGCGCTGCTGCCTATGGCATTGCGCTGGAGGCATTGGCCCTGCGCCATGCAGATCGTGACACATTTTCTGCGGGCATGGAAAGGGGCTTTGATCTTCTGGCCGCAAGTCGACCGACGGCGGTGAACCTGTTTTGGGCCTTGCAGCGAATGCGCGGACTGTGGGAGGTCAAGCAGAACTGCGCAGCGGCTGAAATCGCCGACTGCCTGCTGACCGAGGCGCATGAAATTGCAGCCGAGGATGTTCGTATCAATAAAGCGATGGGCGCCCATGGCGCGGCGCTACTGGCAGACGGCGCTCGGGTGCTGACGCACTGCAATGCCGGCGCCCTGGCAACAGCAGGGCATGGCACAGCGCTTGGGGTGATTCGCTCAGCGGTGTCCGCAGGCAAGCGTATTTCAGTGATTGCCGACGAGACCCGGCCCTTTTTACAGGGTGCGCGACTCACCGCCTGGGAAATGGTGCAGGAAAATATTCCGGTGACTTTGATCACTGACAACATGGCCGGGCATTTGATGAGCCGGGGTGATGTCGATGCTGTCGTGGTGGGCACCGATCGCGTGGCCGCCAACGGTGATGTGGCGAACAAGATTGGCACTTACATGGTGGCGGTGCTGGCGCAACGTCATGGCATTCCGTTTTATGTCGCTTGCCCCTTGTCCACCATCGATCTGGCGATCCCTGATGGTGCCGCCATCCCGATTGAAGAACGACCTGCCGAAGAGGTGACCGGCTTCCGGGAATGCCAGTGGGCCGCCAAGGGTGTAGCGGTGCGCAATCCGGCTTTTGACGTGACACCGGCAGACCTGGTTACCGCGCTGATCACGGAAAAAGGCGTTGTCAGGTCGCCGAACCGCAAAACTATCGCCGAACTGTTCGGTTCCTGAGTCAGGGCTTTAGCCCGGCCAGCCGCGCCACTGACACTACCACGTCGGGCAATGCTGCACTCGCCAGCGAAAAAAAGTCACATGCTGAAATTGTTGCATTGCATCAATAAAAAAGCATTGCGCTTTAAGGCTAACGAAGGCATAGTGAATTTGTTGGTAGTTTTTTCAACCCGAAAAGCAACAGGAGTTTATTTATGAACTTGACGATCAGCGGCCATCACCTCGAAGTTACCCCATCGCTACGTAGTTACGTCACCAGCAAGCTTGATCGAATCGTTCGCCATTTTGACCAGGTTGTCGATGTCAAAGTGCTACTCACGGTGGAGAAACAAAAGGAAAAAGAGGGAAGGCAGCGAGCCGAGTGCAATATACATGTCAAGGGTACCGACATGTTTGCCGAGAGCTCGCACGCTGATTTGTACGCTGCTGTGGATGAGTTGGTGGACAAACTGGATCGGCAGGTGGTTCGACACAAGGATCGCCTGCAAAACCATCATCACGCGGCTCCCAAACGATTGATGTGAGGCCACAAGTCACAGCTTGAACCAGGCAAGCCGCCCAATCGGGCGGTTTTTTTGCGCCCTCAATCGCTAGGGTGCATAATCCGACACCAAATTATGAATCGACTCGCGTCCATCCTTTCTGTTGCACAAGTGCTTGTGCATGTTGATGCCGGCAGCAAAAAAAGAGTTTTTGAGGAAGCTGGCTTGCTGTTTGAAAATCTTCACGGCCTAAGTCGGGCATTGGTGACTGACAGCTTGTTCTCGCGCGAACGTCTTGGATCGACCGGTCTGGGTCATGGCGTCGCCATTCCGCATGGACGCATCAAAGGCCTCAAGGCACCGATGGCAGCCGTATTCCAGTTGGCGCAGCCGATTGGGTTCGACGCGCCCGATGAGCAGGCGGTTAGTCTGTTGATTTTTTTGCTGGTGCCGGAGGCGGCGACCCAAAAGCACCTCGAAATCCTGTCGGAAATCGCCGAGTTGCTCAGCGATGCCAGTTTGCGTGAGAAGCTTGCCGCCAGTGCCGACGCCGCTGATTTGCATGGGCTGATCGCCAATTGGCGTTCGGCACAGGCCGCCTGATCACGGCTGGGTGAGTGATCCAAAGCCACAGGAATTTGCTTGAAGCCCACTGTCGTCAGCGCTGACGTGTTGTTCGAGGAGTTTCGCGGCGTCCTGAAATGGGAGTGGCTGGCTGGCCTGGGTGCTTCAGAGCGCCGCTTTGACGAAGTTGCAGTGCGCGCCGCTCGCTCGGGTGCCGATTTGGTCGGCTACCTCAACTATATTCATCCTTACCGCGTGCAGATTTTGGGTCAGCGCGAGATCGCCTACCTTACCAACCATACGCCTGAAGACTGCGCCCGCCGGATTGCGCGGATCGTCACATTGGAGCCGCCGGTACTGGTGCTGGCCGATGGACAGGTCGCACCAGAGGCATTGCTCTCGATGTGCGAACGTGCGCAGATTCCGATGTTTGCGACACAGGGCTCTTCGGCTTTTGTCATTGATGTGCTGCGGGCCTATTTGTCCAAGCATTTTGCCGACCGCAGCTCGATGCATGGTGTGTTCATGGACATTCTTGGGCTCGGTGTGCTCATCACCGGAGAATCCGGGCTGGGCAAAAGTGAGTTGGGCCTGGAACTGATCTCGCGCGGCAATGGCTTGGTGGCTGACGACGCAGTCGATCTGTTTCGCATCAATCAGGACACCATTGAGGGTCGCTGCCCGGAACTCCTGATGAACCTGCTGGAAGTGCGTGGCATAGGCTTGCTCGATATCCGGTGCATTTTTGGCGAAACTGCGGTTCGGCGCAGGATGCGGCTCAAGCTCATCGTGCACCTGGTGCGCCGTGAAACGATGGAACGCGAGTACGAACGCATTCCCTATGAGCCGCTGACCCAGGACGTGTTGGGCGTGCCGGTGCGAAAAGTGGTCATCCAGGTGGTGGCGGGACGCAACATCGCGGTGCTGGTGGAGGCCGCGGTGCGCAACACCATACTACAGCTGCGAGGCATTGATACCTACCAGGAGTTCGTCGAGCGCCATCGCAAAGCCATGACTGCCGCTGAGTGAAGTCAGTGTCAACCCCGGTGCCCGGATTTGATGCTTGTGGCGACTGTTTTAGCCTGCTTCACTAACGGCGGCAGGCCGGTTGGGGCACGGGCTGGAGGTGCAGTGGGCGTACAGGCTCAAGGCGTGGTCGGCGATGGCAAAGCCCTTGCTTTTGGCGACTGCGTGCTGACGCTTTTCAATATCCGCATCGTAAAATTCCTCCACTTTGCCGCAATCCAGGCACACCAGATGATCGTGGTGCCGTCCCTCGTTGATTTCATAAACGGCTTTGCCGCCTTCAAAATGGCTCCGTATCAAAATGTCAGCCTGTTCAAACTGGGCCAGTACGCGGTAAACCGTGGCCAAACCGACATCGGAGCGATCTTCCAGCAAAACTCGGAACACGTCTTCGGCGGTCATATGTCGTTGCCTGCCTTTTTGAAAAATCTCCAGTATTTTCAGGCGCGGCAAGGTGGCCTTGAGGCCGGTACTTTTGAGTTCATCAATATTGGTCATGGAGGTTTCTCTCTTGCCAGCTGGCAGGCTAGCCCCGCAGGCACAGCCGGTACAATGCGCCGATCATATCGCCACACCTCATCCCATGTCTGATACTCAACATCGTAGTAGCCTGTTAGGCTGGCTTTTACTGGCAAGCGCAAGTTTGGTGGCTTGTGGCAGCCTGGATGGTGCCAGCTACAAAATTGTGAGCCTGGTTACCCCTTACAAGATGGATATCGTGCAGGGCAATTTTGTCTCCAGGGAACAAGCCGCCGCGGTCAAGCCAGGCATGAGCCGCTTGCAAGTGCGCGATATTCTGGGCACACCCCTGGTGACCAGTATTTTTCATGCCGATCGCTGGGACTATGTCTTTACCTTCAAACGTCAGGGCATGGAGCCGCAGTCGCGCAAAGTTGCCGTGTTTTTCAAAGGCGAGTTGCTGGAACGGGTGGAAGCTGAGTCGCTGCCCACCGAGGCTGAGTTTGTGGCTTCAATCGATACCGGGCGCAAGTTCGCCAAGGTACCGATGCTGGAAATGACTGAAGAGGGGCTGAAACAATTGCCTGCGCCGACCAAGAAGGTCGAAGCCAAGCCGCTGCCAGCGTTGCCAGCGAGTTACCCGCCGCTAGAGCCTGCCGTGCGCTGACCTGCAGCCGTTTTCCAATGACAGCAAGCAGGCTCCATAGAATTACAGTGGCGGGCGCTGGTGGGCGCATGGGACAAATGCTGATGGAGGCCGTTGGCGCCGCGGACGATTGCCAACTGGCTGGCGCACTGGATATAGCCACCAGCGCAGCCATTGGCATGGATGCGCTGGCGTTTCTTGGCCAGATCAGTGGCGTATCGATCACAGCCGATCTGGCCGAAGGACTGAAAACTGCGCATACCCTGGTTGATTTCACCCGGCCCGAAGGCACGCTGGCCCATCTGCGTGTTTGCCGTGAAATGCACGTCAATATGGTGATTGGAACCACCGGATTCAGTGGCACACAAAAAGCCGAGATAGCTGCTGCCGCCCAGGACATCGCCATTGTGATGGCGCCCAACATGAGCGTCGGCGTCAACGTGACGCTCAAACTGCTTGAAATGGCGGCCCAGGCCCTGGCCACCGGCTACGACATTGAAATCATTGAAGCCCATCACCGCCACAAGGTCGACGCACCGTCCGGCACGGCCCTGAAAATGGGCGAAGTCATTGCCACCGCGCTGGGACGTGACCTGAAAGATTGTGCCGTCTATGCCCGCGAAGGTTTGACCGGCGAACGCGACCCGTCCTCCATTGGATTTGCCAGTATTCGGGGTGGCGATATTGTGGGCGATCACACGGTGCTGTTTGCCGGCACCGGCGAGCGCATTGAAATCACCCATAAATCGTCCAGCCGAGCCACCTATGCACAGGGCAGTCTGCGTGCGGCACGTTTTTTGGCTGATCAAAAAACAGGTTTGTTCGACATGTTTGATGTGCTAAAGCTGAGATGAACGCGGCCCAGTTGTTTTTGCAAGGCGATGCACTGACCCAGGGGGTGGCGCTGATTCTGCTCGCCATGTCAGTCGGCAGTTGGGTTGTGATCTTGTGGAAGTCATGGTTGCTGCATCGTGCAGGTGGTGACGTGACGCGTTGTGTGGCGGCGTTCTGGCAGTCGGTGTCAATAGCAGAGGCACTGCAAAAATTCAAGGCATTTGACCGCGAAGCCATCGTTACTTCGATTGTCCTTGCGGCAAAACTTGAAGCCAACGGCACGCTGGCGTCTGCCGGAGACAAGACGCACCAGCTGACCCGCTTGCTGCGCGACGCGTTGCACGTGGCCTTGGCCAAACTCCAGTACGGTCAGGTGTTGTTGGCGACAGTGGGTTCCACCGCCCCTTTTGTTGGCCTGTTGGGCACAGTGTGGGGCATTTACCATGCCCTCATCGGCATTGCAAACGCCGGACAGGTAACCATCGACAAAATATCCGGACCGGTCGGCGAAGCGCTCATCATGACCGCCGCCGGCCTCGCTGTTGCCATACCGGCCGTATTGGCCTACAACGTGCTGGGCCGCTCCATCGGGCGTATCGAGGGTGAGCTGGAAGGCTTTGCCCGTGACCTGCGGGAACTCGCCGCCAGTCAGCCCGACTGGGTTGTTTGAGTCATAGCAAAGGCAAGTGATGTCTTTCGGCCGTCTAGAAGGTACCCAGCGCGCACAGCCGATGAGTGAAATCAACATGACGCCGCTGGTCGACGTGATGCTGGTGCTGGTGGCGATTTTCATCATCACGGCGCCGCTGCTGGCAAGCTCCATCAAGCTGGACCTGCCCAAAACAGAGGCTGCCAAGCCGGGCTCTGCGCCGCAGTTTGTGGAACTGGTGGTGGACAAGTCCGGACAGGCCTATTTCAACGACAAGCCGCTTGATTTGTCGCAACTGGCTTTGCAGCTGCTTCAAACAGCCAAAACCAACCCGGATACCGAAATACAGCTACGTGCAGATGCCGCCGTACCCTACGGACGAATTGTGGAAGTGATGGGTATCGCGCAAAAGGCTGGTTTGAACCGCATTGGGTTCGTCGCCCAGGCCGTGCCCAAGGCGAAGGCAGCGAGCAAACCCTAAAATCGGGTGTTTTCGATCCCCTGATCGCGCAAGTGAATCCAAATGCAAGATAAATACCAGCACCTCGAAGTCGAAAAAACAGCGCAAAACCACTGGTCTGCTCAAGACGCTTACCGTGTGCTGGAAGACACTTCCAAAAAGAAGTTCTACGCCTGTTCCATGTTGCCCTATCCCAGTGGCAAGCTGCACATGGGTCACGTGCGCAACTACACCATCAACGACATGCTGACGCGCTACCTGCGCATGAATGGCTACAACGTACTCATGCCGATGGGCTGGGACGCGTTTGGGCTGCCGGCCGAGAACGCAGCGCTCAAAAACGGTGTCCCGCCCGCCAAGTGGACCTACGAGAACATCGCCGCGATGAAAGCGCAGATGCAGGCGATGGGCCTGGCCATTGACTGGTCGCGCGAGGTCGCCACTTGCGACCCCAGTTATTACAAATGGAACCAGTGGTTATTTTTGAAGATGCTGGAAAAAGGCATCGCCTATCGCAAAACCCAGGTCGTCAATTGGGACCCGGTGGACCAGACCGTGTTGGCCAATGAGCAAGTGATTGACGGCAAGGGCTGGCGTACCGGCGCGATCATAGAAAAGCGCGAGATTCCAGGCTACTACCTCAAAATTACCGACTACGCCGAAGAGTTGCTGGAGCATGTCAGGACCGGCTTGCCGGGCTGGCCAGAGCGCGTGAAACTGATGCAGGAGAACTGGATCGGCAAGTCCGAGGGTGTGCGCTTTGCCTTCACACACGACATTCGGGATGCCTCTGGCAAGCTGATCGGTGACGGTCGCATGTATGTTTTCACGACCCGAGCCGACACCATCAAGGGCGTCACTTTTTGCGCCGTCGCGCCCGAACATCCACTGGCAATGCATGCGGCCAGCAGCAACGCCCGCCTGGCAGCCTTCATCAAGGAATGCAAGGCCGGTGGTACCACTGAAGCAGAGCTGGCGACGCAGGAAAAAAAAGGCATGGCCACCGGGCTGCAGGTGATGCATCCGCTGACCGGTCTGATGGTCCCGGTGTGGGTCGGCAACTACGTGCTGATGAGCTACGGCGACGGCGCCGTCATGGGCGTACCGGCACACGACGAGCGTGACTTTGCGTTTGCCCGGAAATACCGCTTGTTGATCAAGCAAGTGGTACATGTTGACGGTGAGCAGTTTGACTACGAGCATTGGCAGGACTGGTATGCCGACAAGCAGCGGGGTGTCGCCATTAACTCGGGCAGCTTCAGCGGCATGTCGTTCAAAGAGGCAGTCGTGGCGGTAGCCCACCTGCTTGCCGAAAAAGGTTTGGGCGAGAAGAAGACTACCTGGCGCTTGCGCGACTGGGGTGTCAGTCGTCAGCGCTATTGGGGAACACCCATTCCCATCATCCACTGCCCTGAGCACGGCGCGGTACCGGTACCGGAGAAGGACTTGCCGGTTGTTTTGCCGCAGGACTGCGTGCCTGACGGCTCGGGCAATCCGTTGCACAAGCATGAGGGCTTTCATGCCGGCGTGGTGTGCCCGGTGTGTGGCGTCGCAGCGCGGCGCGAGACCGATACCATGGACACGTTCGTGGACTCCAGCTGGTACTACATGCGCTATTGCGACCCTGGCAACGCTGACAAGATGGTGGCCGATGGCGCCAATTACTGGATGCCGATGGATCAGTACATCGGCGGCATAGAGCACGCCATTCTGCATTTGCTGTATGCGCGCTTCTGGACCAAGGTGATGCGCGATCTCGGGCTGGTCAAGGTTGATGAACCGTTCACCAAACTGTTGACTCAGGGCATGGTGCTGAACCATATTTATTCGCGCAAATCAGAAAAGGGCGGCATGGAGTATTTCTGGCCGCACGAAGTGCAGGACATCCAGGATGCCACCGGCAAGGTCACTGGCGCCACACTCAAAGGGGCCAAAGGCACGCTGCCAGCCGGCACGTTCATCACCTATGAAGGTGTTGGCACCATGAGCAAGAGCAAAAACAATGGTGTCGATCCGCAGGACCTGATTACAAAGTATGGCGCCGATACGGCACGTCTTTACACCATGTTTACCGCTCCGCCGGAAGCCACGCTGGAGTGGAATGATGCAGGGGTGGAAGGTTCGTACCGCTTTTTGCGCCGCCTCTGGAGTTTTGCTGTCAAGCGCTCTGCTGTGCAAAGCGCGACTACGGTCAAGGACCAGAAGTCAACCCAAGCTGAATTCAGCAAAGAGGCCAAGGTACTGCGACGCGAAATCCACACGGTGTTCAAGCAGATCGATTACGACTACCAGCGCATGCAGTACAACACTGTGGTCTCGGGTGCAATGAAAATGCTCAATGCGCTGGAGGACTTCCACGACGACGGCTCGAGCGGCAGTCGCGCGGCCGTGCGCGAAGGTTTCGGCATGTTGCTGCGCTCTATCTATCCGGCCACACCGCACCTCACGCATGCGCTTTGGGCCGAGCTGGGTTACGCAGATCAGTACGGTGATTTGCTTGACGCACCCTGGCCCAAGGCCGATGACTCGGCCCTGCTGCAGGACGAAATTGAGCTCATGCTGCAGATCAACGGCAAACTCCGGGGTGCGATCACTGTTCCTGCCACGGCTTCCAGACAAGAGATAGAACGCATTGCAATAGGTAGCGAGATCTTCCAAAAGCTGGCCAATGGCGCGGCCATCAAGAAAGTGGTTGTGGTGTCGGGGCGTCTGGTCAATGTCGTGTTCTAAAGCAGACAAAACATGAAACGTCGCGTCGCCCTGCAAGTCGGTCAAGCTGCTTTGGCAAGCCTGCTATTGGCGGGGTGCGGCTTCAAGTTGCGCGGCAGCCAAAACTTTGCCTTCTCGAGCCTTGCCGTCGAGCCCAGCCCGGGCGGCCCCCTGGCCATCGAGCTGCGCCGATCTTTTGGCGCTGCGGTGAAGGTACTGGCGCCTGGTGCACCACTGACGCAAGCGCAGGTCATAGTCGACATACTTCATGAGCAACGCGAGAAAATCGTGGTGGCGGTCAACAGTTCGGGCCAGGTGCGGGAGTTTCAGCTGCGCATCCGGCTGAAGTTCAGAGCTCGCACGTCGCAGGGTGAGGAGTTGGTGACAGCCGACGAAATTGTTCAGCAGCGCGATATCAGCTTCAGTGAGTCCGCAGTGCTGGCCAAGGAAGCCGAGGAGGCTTTGCTTTATCGCGATATGCAGACCGACATCGTGCGCCAGCTGCTCCGGCGTCTGGCAACGGTGCAACTGTGAAAGCGCCTGGAACCGTGCGCGGTTGCGCCCAGTGGAACAGCCCGGTCCCCAACTGAACCGCCATGCAACTCGCCGTCAATCGACTCGCTGCTCATTTGCAGCAAGGCCTGAAAAGCCTCTATGCGCTGCATGGAGACGAGCCGCTGCTGATTCAGGAGGCGGTGGATGCCATTCGCGCTAGCGCCAAAACCCGGGGGTTTACCGAGCGCAGCTCGCATACCGTCTCCGGGGCGCATTTTGACTGGAGCGAAGTATTGGCGGCGGGCGGGTCTTTGAGCCTGTTTGCCGACAAGCAGATCATTGAGTTGCGCATTCCTTCCGGCAAGCCCGGCAAGGACGGAAGCAGCGCCATTCAACAACTGGCCGAGCGATCGCGCGGCAACGACTCAACGCTACTGCTGATCATGTTGCCACGGCTCGACAAACTGACCAAAGGCGGCGCCTGGTTTACTGCGCTGGAGAGTTTTGGCGTCACGCTGCAGGTCGACCCGGTTGAGCGCAATGCATTGCCACAATGGATTGCCGAGCGGCTGTCGGTCCAGGGCCAGCGGGTGGTCGGCGGCGAGCAAGGGCAGCGTACCCTGCAGTTTTTCGCTGACCGGGTGGAGGGCAATTTGCTCGCCGCGCATCAGGAAATCCAGAAACTCGCGCTCTTGTTTGCGCCCGGCGAGCTGACGTTTGACCAGATCGAGAGCGCGGTGCTGAACGTGGCGCGCTACGACGTGTTCAAACTGTCGGAAGCAGTTCTGGCCGGCCAGACCAGCCGCGTGCAGCGCATGCTCGATGGCTTGCAGGCCGAGGGTGAAGCTGAGGTTCTGGTGCACTACACCTTGAGTGAGGACATTCGCGCACTCAAACGGGTGAAGGACGCCATGGGGCTGGGTCGCCCCCTGCCCATGGCTTTGCGCGAGCAGCGCGTCTGGGGCGTCAAAGAGCGATTGTTTGAACGCGTGTTGCCGCGTTTGAGTGAAGTGAACCTGGCTGAATTGCTGCAGGCGGCGCATCAGGTGGATGGCATCGTCAAAGGCCTGAAGCAGCCCGATTGGCCGACCGACAATTGGCAGGCCTTGCACCGGCTGGCCATGCAGCTGTGCGCCTTGTGTAGCGGCAATGCCAAGCTGCCCGCTGCACCGTCAAACCCAAGGACGGCTTCAGTCTGATTCGGGTTGGAGTCGGCGGGACTGGGGCGCAGGTCGGCATGGCACTCAGCTTCGCGGCTGTCCCCCGGCCTGCGGCCTCCTCCTTCATGCCGCTGCGCTGAGCGCCACGCCGACCTGCTTCAGCAAGCGTCGTGTTGATGCGTCGGGTATTTGACTGACTTCATTCGCGGAGCCATCTGCCCCAGCCTCATCGGCACGCACACCGTCTTTCGTCAAAGACGCTCCGAACGATGAAAGCGAACATGGCGCTCGAATTCTGTGCATATCAGGTCCGCGTATCTGCCAAAATAGCGTCATGCGATTAACCCCTAAAAAGCAACAGGTCATCCGAGAGGTCAGTGTGTGCTGATTTGGCTCGCCAAAATATCAGCACGAATGACAAAACACAATGAACGCTCTCAATATCGCCGATTACGCCCAGTCCCTTGGTTCCAGGGCAAAGGCGGCATCAGCACTTATGGCCAAAGCGCCAACTGCAACCAAAAACACTGTATTGCGCGAGCTGGCCGGGTTGCTGCGTGACAATCTGTCGGCCTTGCAAACTGACAATGCCAAAGACATTGAACGTGCCGTGGCCGCAGGCCTGGCAGCGCCCATGGTGGATCGGCTGAAGTTGTCACCCAAAGTCATCGAAACCTGCGCTTTGGGTCTTGAACAGCTGGCCGCCATGCCCGACGTGATCGGTGAAATCATCGGCATGAAGCAGCAACCCAGTGGCATTCGGGTCGGACAAATGCGGGTACCCATTGGCGTCTTCGGCATGATTTTCGAGAGTCGCCCGAATGTCACGATCGAGGCCGCCGGTTTGTCTATCAAGAGCGGCAACGCCTGCATTTTGCGCGGTGGATCGGAGGCGATTGAATCGAACAAGGCGCTCGCCAAACTGGTACAGCAAGCGCTGGCGGCAAGTGGCTTGCCGGTCGACGCTGTGCAATTGGTGCAAACCACCGATCGTGAGGTGGTGGGCCAGCTCATTGCCATGCCGCAATACGTTGACGTGATCATTCCACGCGGTGGCAAGGGTTTGATCGAGCGCATCAGCCGCGACGCCAAGGTACCCGTCATCAAGCATCTGGATGGCAATTGCCATGTCTATGTCGACGATCCCTGTGACATCGCGATGGCAGTCAAGGTGACTGACAATGCCAAGACCCAAAAGTACAGCCCCTGCAACGCCATGGAGAGCCTGCTGGTGGCGCGTGGCGTGGCGGCTCAATTTTTGCCCTTGATCGGCAAAGTTTACGCTGACAAAGGGGTCGAGATGCGTTGCGATGACGAGGCGCTGACGTTGCTGGCCACGGCGCCGGGTGCTAGCTGCAAACCTGCCACCGAACAGGATTGGTACGAGGAATACCTGGCACCGGTCATCAGCATCAAAGTGGTTGACGGACTCAACGAGGCCATCGCCCATATCAACCGTTATTCCTCGCACCATACCGATGCCATCATCACAGGTGACCACATGCATGCGCAAGCTTTTTTGCGAGAGGTTGATTCTGCCAGCGTGATGGTCAACACCAGTACGCGCTTTGCCGATGGCTTCGAATTTGGTCTGGGCGCTGAAATTGGCATCAGCACCGACAAGTTCCACGCCCGTGGTCCGGTCGGCATCGAGGGTCTTACTTCGTTGAAATATGTGGTGCTGGGCAATGGCGAAGTAAGATCGTGAGAAGTTCGGGGCAGTTCGCAATTTTTCGCAACCAGCAAGCTCTGTTCTCAACTGACTAATCTCATGGTTCCACATCTCGTTACCGCGCTTACCGGCCCTATCAACGAACTTGAACAGCGCGTGCTGGATTCGATGCCCGCTATCGAGCGCTGGTTTCGTCTTGAGTGGATGGAGCACACGCCACCGTTTTACTGTTCGGTGCATGTGCGCAATGCCGGCTTCAAGCTGGCGCCAGTTGACACCAATTTATTCCCCAGCGGCTGGAACAATCTGACGCCCGAGATGTTGCCTCTGGCCGTGCAGTCGGCGATGGCGGCGATCGAGAAGATTTGCCCCGAGGCGCGCAATTTATTGGTCATCCCGGAAAATCACTCCAACAGCAAGCAGTATTTGTCCAGCTTGGCGCAACTGCGGCGCATTTTCCACATGGCCGGACTGAACGTGTGTCTGGGCTCTATTGACCCGGCCATCAAGAACACCACCACCATTGAGTTGCCCAACGGTGAGAGCGTCACACTGGAGCCGGTTGTCCGCGGCAAACGCCGCCTGGGCGTGAAAGACTTTGACCCCTGCACCATCCTGCTCAATAACGACCTGAGCGCCGGCGTGCCTGGCATTCTGGAAGAAATTCATGAACAGTACCTGCTGCCACCCCTGCACGCAGGCTGGACCACGCGACGCCGGAGCAAGCATTTCAAGTGTTACGAAGAGGTGGCCAAGCGCTTGGGCAAGTTGCTGGGCGTTGATCCCTGGCTTATCAACCCGATGTTCGGACGATGTGCCGACGTGAACCTGACGGACAGTCTGGGCATGGAAAGCCTGGCTACCAACGTCGATGCCCTGCTGACAAAAATTCGTCGCAAGTACAAGGAATACGGCATCAAGGACCGGCCTTTTGTCGTGGTCAAGTCGGACCACGGTTCACGCGGCATGGGCATCGTGACGGTGCGCGAAGTCGAAGAGCTGGAAGCACTGACAAACAAATTAAAGAGCCGAACGAATGGCTTGAATGCAAATCCGCACGCCTTCGATCTTCTTCTGCAGGAAGGCGTTTTAACCAACGAACGAATCAACGATGCCGAGGCTGAACCCGTGGTTTACATGATAGATCGTTACGTTGTGGGGGGCTTTTATCGTGTTCATGCCGAGCGCGGCGTCGATGACGCGCTCAACACGTCGCCGGCGCCGAGCTTTATGCCGTTGGCGTTTGAGCAAAGTGCAAATTTGATGCAAGCCGGCAGCAAGTCCGGCGCCAGTGCCCCGAATCGCTTTTACATGTACGGCGTCGTGGGGCGTCTGGCGATGCTGGCCGCCAGTTACGAGCTGGAAGCGACCGACCCGGACGCCGAGGTCTATGAATAGTTGCTGGGCGGGCGCAAAATGGCGGACCCCAACGCAATGCAATCCCGCAGAGAATAAAGACGGGACAAACTAGTGGCAGCATCCAAATCATCTCTCGCGGCGCTCACACTGGGCGCCATTGGCGTGGTCTACGGTGACATCGGAACCAGTGTCCTGTATGCGGTAAAAGAAGTGTTTGGTTCTGGTCACGTGCCCTTTACCCCCGATAATATTTATGGCATTTTGTCCATCTTTTTTTGGACCTTGACGGTAATTGTGTCGATCAAGTACGTAACACTCGTGCTGCGTGCAGACAATAACGGTGAGGGTGGATTGGTTGCGATGCTGGCACTGGCCTCGCAGTCTGTCAAAGACAAACCCAAGTTGCGGCGTGTGTTGTTGCTGGTCGGTATTTTTGGAACCTGTCTGTTTTATGGCGATGGCGTTATTACGCCAGCGATCACGGTACTCGGAGCCGTGGAAGGTCTGGAAGTCGTGTCGCCAGCCTTCAAGAAGTACCTGGTGCCACTGGCATTGTTGATTCTGCTGGCGCTGTTTATGGTGCAAAAGCGCGGTACTGCAAGCATCGGGCGATTCTTTGGTCCGATCATGGTGATCTGGTTCATGGTGATCGCCATTCTGGGTGTTTTCAACGTTGCCCGTGACCCAAACATCCTGTGGGCGCTCAGCCCCCACTTTGCGCTGGGCTTCATGTTCCACAACCCGGGCGTCGCCTTCGTCGTCCTGGGCGCGGTGGTGTTGTGTGTAACAGGCGCCGAGGCGCTCTACGCTGATATGGGGCATTTTGGCAAGAGGCCGATCCGTGTTGCCTGGTTCTCGGTTGCCATGCCGGCTCTCACGCTCAACTACTTTGGTCAAGGAGCCTTGTTGTTGCACAACCCGGCAGCCGTCAAGAACCCGTTTTTCATGATGGCGCCCGACTGGGCGCTATTGCCTCTGGTAGGTCTGGCCACCATGGCGGCGGTAATTGCGTCGCAGGCACTGATCTCTGGCGCCTTCTCGGTCACCAAGCAGGTCATCCAGTTGGGCTATCTGCCGCGCCTGCAGGTCCTGCACACCAGCGTGAAGGACACGGGGCAAGTCTATTTGCCGTTTGTTAACTGGGGTCTATTTGTCGCCATTGTGTTAGCCGTGGTGATGTTCAAGTCGTCCAGCAATCTGGCCGCGGCGTATGGCGTTGCAGTGTGTACCGACATGCTGATTACCACCATCCTGACCTTCTTCGTCATCCGCTACAGCTGGAAATACCCGCTGCTACTGTGCATTGCCGCTACCGGATTTTTCTTCTTGGTTGATTTTGCATTTTGGGCCTCCAACTTGCTCAAACTGTTTGACGGTGGTTGGTTCCCGCTCTTAATCGGAGGTGCCGTCTTCACGCTGATGATGACCTGGAAAGACGGCCGGCGTTTGTTGAATGAAAAGTTACGCGCCGACGCGATCGACCTAACCAGTTTTCTGGATTCAGTCTTTGTCAGTCCACCGGTCCGGGTGGATGGCACGGCGGTGTTCCTGACTGCCGGGCCTGGCACGGTACCCAACGCCATGCTGCACAACCTCAAACACAACAAGGTGCTGCACCGGAACAACTTGTTTGTCACAGTGCGCAATCACGAGGTGCCCTGGATCAAAATGGACAAGCGCGTCGAGATTGAATCCCTTGGGCATGATTGCTGGCAGGTCGTAATCAACTACGGCTTCAAAAATGATCCTGATATTCCCAAGGCATTGCAGCACATCAAGGCCCGCGGTTGTGAACTCGACGTTATGACCACCAGCTACTTCCTCTCGCGCGACATCGTCATTCCGACCATCGGCGGCGGCATGACACAGTGGCGCGAGAAGCTGTTTTCACAGATGCACCATAACGCCAGTGCGGCGGCCGAGTTCTTGCGGCTGCCCAACAATGCGGTGGTGGAGCTGGGTTCCAAAATTGAAATCTGAAGCGCTGCCGGAAAGACCGCAGCTACGCGAAGCAAAGAAGCCCGGCACCGAACTGACAGAACGTCGATGCGTTTTTTCAAAGATCTGAGTTCTTCCGCCTTCACGGCGGGCTTCGTCGCGGTTCTGGTCGGCTTCACCAGTTCGGTGGCCATTGTGTTTCAGGCCGCTCTGGCCTTCCAGGCGACCCCTGAGCTCATGACATCGTGGATGTGGGCGCTGGGGCTGGGCATGGGGCTGTGCACACTGGTGCCTTCCCTGTGGCTGCGCAAGCCCGTCATGGTGGCCTGGAGCACGCCCGGCGCGGCGGTGCTGGCTACGGCGGGAGTGGCCGGGGGCTTCTCGATGGCGGAGGCGGTCGGCGCCTTCATGCTGTGTGCCGCACTCATTACCCTGTGCGGCGTCACCGGTTGGTTCGAGCGGGTCATGAAGCATTTGCCGCTGGCGATTGCCTCGGGTCTGCTGGCCGGTGTGCTGGCGCGCTTCGGTTTGCAGGCCTTTGCCGCCGCACAGACCAATTTGCCGTTGGTGCTGACCATGCTGGCGAGCTACTTGCTGGGCAAACGATTGGCGCCCCGCTATGCGGTGCCGCTGACCCTGCTGGTTGCCATTATTTTTGTCGCTGCGACGGCAGGCTTCACTGGTGCCAGCATCAGCTTTGATCTCGCCAAGCCGGTGTTTACGGCGCCGCGCTTTACGCTCAGTGCCGCCATCAGCCTGGCGCTGCCATTGTTTGTTGTGACGATGGCATCGCAAAACCTGCCCGGCGTGGCGGCGATTCAAGCGGCTGGGTACGACAACCGTTCTTACGGGACCCAAGGCGGTGGCATACCGATTTCCAAAGTCATTACCCTCACCGGTCTGGCCACCCTGGTGCTGGCGCCCTTCGGGGCGTTTGCGCTGAATTTCAGCGCCATCACGGCGGCCATTTGCATGGGGCGTGAGGCGCATCCCGACCCTGATCGGCGTTACACCGCCGCAGTTTCCTGTGGCGCCATCTACGTGCTAATTGGACTCTTCGGCACGGCCATCACTGGCGCACTTACCGCTTTCCCCAAAGAGCTGATCGCCGCCATTGCCGGTCTCGCACTGCTGGGCACTATCGCAGGCGCTCTCAGCACGGCGTTGCACGATGAGTTGCACCGTGATGCCGCCATCATCACCTTCCTGGTCACACTCAGCGGCGTCGTGATTGCCGGTGTCGGCTCGGCTTTCTGGGGTGTGCTGGCCGGCGCGCTCGCACTATTTGTGCAACAGTACGGCAAACCGCCGTTCCTCAAACCTCCCGCCGCCTGAACCTGCCTTTGCCTATGAACATTCTTTTTGTCGCCGACCCGCTGGATTCATTCAAGATCTACAAAGACACCACGTTTGCCATGATGCGCAATGCGCAAGCCCGCGGTCACGCGCTCGGCGTGTGCGAACCCCAGCAAATTTCCTGGGTTTGCGGTGGACTGGTGCAGGCACAGGTCAGCAGCATCACTCTCACCGGAGATCCGCAGGCATGGTACAAAATCGAAAGCATCTCGCTGCGCCCGCTGATGGGCTTTGACGCCATCATCATGCGCAAGGACCCGCCGTTCGACTCCGAGTTTTTCTATGCCACCCACTTGCTGGAACAAGCCGAGCGTGAAGGCGCCAAGGTGTTCAACAAACCCCGGGCGCTGCGCGATCACCCTGAAAAATTGGCCATTCTGGAATTTCCCCAGTTCATCGGTCCGACGCTGGTGACGCGCGCGGCGGCAGACATCCGGCAGTTTCATGCGTTGCACAAAGACATCATCCTCAAGCCGCTCGATGGCATGGGCGGCATGGGTATATTCCGGGTCAAGCAAGACGGCCTGAATCTGGGCAGCATCATCGAAACGCTCAACAAGGACGGGGCGCAAACGGTGATGGTGCAGAAGTTCTTGCCCGCCATTGAGCAGGGCGACAAGCGGGTGCTGGTGATTGGTGGCAAGCCGGTGCCCTACAGCCTGGCGCGCATCCCGCAGGGTGGCGAAGTGCGCGGCAATCTGGCGGCCGGCGGCAAAGGTGTGGCACAACCCTTGAGTGCACGCGACCGCTTTATTGCCGAGTCATTGGGGCCGATTCTGAGCAGTCGGGGTTTGTTGCTGGTCGGGCTTGATGTGATTGGCGACAGCCTGACCGAGATCAACGTCACCAGCCCAACCTGCTTCCAGGAGATCTTCGATCAGAGCGGGTTTGATGTGGCAGCCATGTTCGTCGATGCGCTGGAACAGGCCCTGACGAAATGACAGCCCGGGGTGCAACTCGAGTGACTGCAGTCTGCGATTGCGCCATCCACAAACACCTGCAATTCACCCGGCGCCATCGCCACCCAGTCTTCGTTGGTGGTCAGGGGTTCGGTCACCACGATCGCCAGCCGATCTTCCGGGCCGTTCAGGTCGGCTAGATCGACGCTCACGTCGTCGTCCTTGAGGTGCACTTCTGTGAATGGGTGCTGGCGCAGCACGTAATACAGCTTGGTACTGGCGTGCGCCCAAAGCGCCTGACCGTTGCTGAGCAAAAAATTGAAAGTCCCGTGTTTCGCAATTTGCGGTACCAGTTCACTCAATGTGCGCGTCAACTCGTCAACACTGGGTACGCCCGCGTGCGACTTGGACAGCTCCTGCAGCAGCCAGCAAAACGCCAGTTCGCTGTCGGTATTGCCAACCGGCCTGAAATGGCCATGCAGCGAGGGCTTGTAGTCTTTCAGGTCGCCGTTATGGGCAAATACCCAGTAGCGGCCCCATAGTTCGCGCACAAACGGATGGCAGTTCTCCAGCGAGATGGCGCCCACAGTGGCCTTGCGCACATGCGCCACCACGTTGTGGCTTTTGATGGGGTAGGTGCGCAACATGTTGGCGATGGGCGAGGTCGAGGCACCTTCCCGGTCGACGAAGTAGCGCACCCCTTTGCCCGGTACGTCCGGCGCGGTAGCCTCGCTTTCAAAGAAGGCGATGCCCCAGCCGTCGGCATGATGGTCGGTACAACCGCCGCGCTGCGCAAACCCGGTAAAGCTCAGGGTCAAGCTGGCGGGCAGGCGGCTGTTCATTCCAAGCAATTGACACATGTCGCGAGTTTACCGTGTCGTCATTGCGTCAAACCGCTGGGCATGGTTTCCCCCAGTAGGACCGACCGGAAATGTCAAGCACCATAGCGGACGACGCCAAGGAGACAGCTTGCATACCAATTTCAATGTCAATGAACATGTCAGTCCGGGAACCCGACGCAACAAAGTGGTGACGGCGGCGGAGGCGGTGCGATTGATCCATGATGGGGACACGGTGGCGACCGGTGGCTTTGTCGGTATTGGCTTTGCCGAAGAAATTGCGGTCGCGCTGGAAGCCCGTTATTTGGCCACCCAGCGCGAGACCGGCATCGGTGCGCCGTCCCGGCTGACCCTGGTGTATGCAGCCGGGCAAGGTGATGGCATGAATCGTGGACTTAATCACCTCGGCCATCCAGGTATGGTGCGTCGCGTGATCGGCGGCCACTGGGGCCTGGTGCCAGCGCTGCAAAAGCTGGCGGTGAGCAACCAGATTGAGGCCTACAACCTGCCACAAGGCGTGATCTCGCATCTGTTTCGCGACATCGCGGCCGGCAAACCCGGCACCCTCACACATGTTGGACTGGATACCTTCGTTGATCCGCGCTTTGGTGGCGGCAAGGTCAATGCGTGCACCACCGATGAGCTGGTAAGTCTGCTGGAAATCGATGGTCGGGAGTATCTGTTTTACAAAGCCTTCCCGATTTCGGTCGGCATCATTCGCGCCACGACCGCCGACCCGGACGGCAATCTCAGCATGGAGCGAGAGGCGTTGACCCTCGAAGCCCTGGCAATTGCGATGGCGGCACGCAACTCCGGTGGCATTGTGATTGCGCAGGTGGAGCGCATTGCCGAGCGCGGCACCCTGCACCCGCGCCAGGTGCGGGTGCCCGGCGTGCTGGTCGATGCGGTGGTGGTGGCGACCGATCCGCGCTACCACATGCAAACTTTTTCCGAACAGTACAACCCGGCTTATTCGGGTGAGATTCGGGTACCGATGGACACATTGGCCATCATGCCCATGACGGTGCGCAAGGTGATTGCGCGGCGCGCCGTCCTTGAGCTGCGACCCAACAGCGTGGTCAACCTGGGCATCGGCATGCCCGAGGGTGTGGCCGGCGTGGCGACCGAAGAAAAGGTCATTGACCTGATGACGCTGACCGCCGAACCCGGCGTCATTGGCGGCATTCCGGCCACTGGCATGAGCTTTGGTGCGGCCGTCAACACGCAGGCGGTGATTGACCAGCCCAGCCAGTTCGATTTTTACGACGGCGGCGGGCTCGATATTGCAGTCCTGGGGCTGGCACAGGCCGACAGCCACGGCAATTTGAACGTCAGCAAGTTCGGCTCGCGCCTGGCCGGTGCTGGCGGCTTCATCAACATCAGCCAGAACGCAAAAACCGTGGTCTTTGTCGGCACCTTCACGGCGGGCGACCCGGATGTGCGAATTGCCGGCGGACGGATGCAGGTCGTCAGTGAGGGCACGGCGCGCAAGTTCGTCCGTGAGGTGGAACATCGAACTTTCAGCGGCCGTGAGGCACGCAGACGCGGTCAGCGTGTGTTGTACGTGACCGAGCGCTGTGTTTTTCAATTGGCCGACGCGTCGGATGGTGGCGCTCTGGAGCTGATTGAAATTGCTCCTGGCATTGATCTGGAGCGCGACGTGCTGGCACAAATGGAATTCATGCCCATCATCAGTGCGCAACTCAAAATGATGGACTTGGCGCTGTTTGCCGAAGAACCCATGGGCTTGCGTGAGCGCTTGCTCGCCACACCGCTGGCGCAACGTTTCGAGCTCGACCGCGAGCACCGGTTGCTCTTCATCAATTTCGAAGGATTGGCCATCGACACCCTGGCCGACGTCGTCGAGATCGAGCGCATGGTGGAAAAACTTCTGGCGCCGGTGGCGGGCAAGCCAGCAGAACGGGTGGCTGTGGTCGTCAACTACGATAGTTTTTCTATTCTGCCAACATTGGTGGACGAGTACTCGACCATGGTCAAGCGGCTGACGACGCGCTTTTACAGCCGGGTAACGCGATACGGCACGGGCGGCTTCCTGAAAGCCAGACTGGATGCAGCCAAGATCGCACCCAACGACCAAATCAAGGGCAGTCCATGAACCCGTGTCCAGCTTGCTCAGGCTTTCTACAATGGCCTGATGCCCACTGAAATTACACCGGCAAGCGCGCACCATTCCACGCTGCTGCAAAACCTCAACCCGGAGCAATCTGCCGCCGTCACCTTGCCGGCCGAGCATGCACTGATTCTGGCCGGGGCCGGCTCCGGTAAAACCCGCGTGCTGACCACCCGCATCGCCTGGCTGCTGCAAAGCGGCCATGTCACGCCCGGCGGCATTCTCGCAGTCACCTTTACCAACAAGGCCGCCAAGGAAATGATGACGCGCCTGAGCAGCATGTTGCCGCTCAATGTGCGCGGTATGTGGATTGGCACCTTCCACGGTCTGTGCAACCGGTTTTTGCGTGCCCATTTCAAACTTGCCAACCTGCCGCAGAGCTTTCAGATCCTCGACACGCAAGACCAACTCTCCGCCATCAAGCGCCTGTACAAACAGTTCAAGCTTGATGACGAGCGCTATCCCCCGAAGCAGACGCAGTGGTTCATTGCCGGTTGCAAGGAAGACGGTTTGCGTCCCAATATGGTGGAAGCGCGCGACACCGAGACGCGCAAGAAAATCGAGATTTACCAGCTCTATGAAGACCAGTGCCAACGCGAGGGCGTGGTCGATTTTGCTGAACTGATGCTGCGCAGTTTTGAAGTGCTGCGCGATAACGATCCGATTCGCGAGCACTACCAGCGGCGCTTTCGCCACATCCTGATTGACGAGTTTCAGGACACCAACAAACTTCAATACGCCTGGATCAAGATGCTGGCCGGTACCGGCTCTGCCAGCTCGGTTGATGATGAGTCCGGTTTCAGCCCGACTGGCTGTGTGTTGGCGGTGGGCGATGACGACCAGAGCATTTACGCCTTTCGCGGCGCGCGCGTCGGCAACATGGCCGATTTTGTGCGCGAGTTCAAGGTGCGCCACCAGATCAAGCTGGAGGAAAACTACCGTAGCGGCAGCAACATCCTGGATTCGGCCAACGAACTCATCAGCCACAACAACAAGCGCCTGGGTAAAAACCTGCGCACGGCACAAGGGCCCGGCGAGCCGGTGCGGGTGTTTGAAGCCAGTAGCGACTTTGCCGAGGCGCAGTGGCTGGTGGATGAAATACGAGAACTCGTGGGGGCCGCCGCGCCGGGCCGCCCCAAGCAAGGCAGCGCCCCCTCGGGGCTGAGCCCCGCAGCTCTGGGTCTGCCTGCGCAGACCGGGACGGAGCGAAGAGCCGCTGACTTTGGAAGCGGCACGTCCAGCGAAGCACACGAAGTGGCGAGCGTGGGGGTCGGTTTCGCGCGGAAAGAGATTGCCGTCCTCTACCGCAGCAATGCGCAAAGCCGGGTTATCGAAACCGCCTTGTTCAACCTGGCGATGCCGTACAAGGTCTATGGCGGGTTGCGCTTTTTTGAACGCGCCGAAATCAAGAATGCGCTGGCTTATTTGCGCCTGCTGGAAAACCCGCGCGACGACACCAGCTTTTTGCGTGCCGTGAATTTTCCGCCGCGCGGCATCGGTCTGCGCAGCCTGGAGCAGTTGCAGGATGCAGCGCGGGCCTCGGGTAGTTCCTTGAGTGACGCTGTCAGCAGTCTGGGTGGCAAAGCGGGCACCAACATCGGCGCTTTTTTGGCCGGCATTGATGTTTTGCGCGAGCAAACGCAGGGCCTGAGCCTGCGCGAAATCATTGAGCGCATGCTCGATCACAGTGGTTTGATTGATCACTACAAGGCTGATCGCGAGGGTGCTGACCGGGTCGAGAATCTGGAAGAGCTGGTCAATGCGGCCGAGAGTTTTGTCTCACTGGAAAACTTTGGCCTTGATGCGGCGGCCTTGCCGGTCGACGAACAGGGTCAGGCCTTGACCCAGTCTCCGGCATCGCAAGGCGTGAACTTCTACCTACCGGTGCCACAAGTCCTTCAGCCCGAAACCGACACCGGCGAAACGCAGTCGCCGCTGGCTGCCTTTTTGTCGCATGCCGCGCTGGAAGCGGGCGACAACCAGGCGCAGGCCGGGCAGGATGCCATCCAGCTCATGACAGTGCATTCAAGCAAAGGGCTGGAGTTCGACTGTGTCTTCATCACAGGCCTGGAAGAAGGCCTTTTCCCGCACGAGAATTCAATGAGTGACCGCGATGGCCTGGAGGAAGAGCGGCGCCTGATGTATGTTGCCATCACCCGGGCGCGCAAACGGCTTTATTTGAGTCACTCGCAAACCCGCATGCTGCACGGGCAGACGCGCTACAACCTGAGGAGCCGCTTTTTCGAGGAGTTGCCCGAGCACGCCTTGAAGTGGATCACGCCCAGAAACAAGAGTTTCGGCAATGACTATTCAAAATTGAACATGGCACCAGTGCCGGCTCAAAAGGCTGCGACCTCGCATGGTTTGCGTGCCGATATGAAAGTGTTTCACGCCAAATTCGGCGAAGGCACCGTGCTGACTCTTGAAGGAGTCGGCGACGACGCTCGGGCGCAAATAAACTTTCCGCGCCATGGCGTCAAGTGGTTGGCACTCAGTGTGGCTAAACTCACTCCACTGCCTTGACCTCAGCAATCGGCGTCGGCAAGTCAAAGCAGTCGCGAAACGTGAAGTAGAGGGATGTGAAAAACATCGAAGCCATCAGCATCAGTGCCGGAAACAAAATGTCGCCGGACAGCTCGGGGTTACCCAGCAAGGCGCCCAGCGTCGTGATGGCGATGACCACCAGTATCAGCAGCGCCAGCCACATCAATCCAAAAATGATGAACGCGCCAAAATTTCGCAGACACGCCACCAGACTGAAAAAGAGGCTTTTGAGCGGCGGCACGCCATGCCAGTGGACCAACGCCGGCGCATGCCAGAACATCAGCGACAGTGGCAGATGCAGACCGATGAAAACCCACATAGCGCCCTGAAAATCGCTTTGCATCATCATCTCGCGGGTAGGCGTTGTGCCACCCAGATAGACGCGGGCGAAGTCGCCGCCGTCCACCAGATACGCGCCACCCATGGCGGCCAGAAATCCGAAGGCGTACAGGCCACCCAATAACAGCATGGCGCGGGCTTGTTTTTTGCCGGCCCGAAATGCCGCCAGTAAAACCAATGGCATCGGGAATCGCCCATCGGTTGCTTCACGCGTAGCCACCATCAACCCCAGTGTGGCGGCGGGCAGCAGCGCCATGGCCAGCACGAATCCGATATAGGGCACCTGACTGGCAACGGTCATGACGGCCATGAACATGAAAAACAAACCGGCCAGTGCCAATGGCTGCCTGAAAAACGTTCGCATGCCCAGTTTGAGCCACACGATACCAGTGCGGGGAGGAATAATATTCAGCTTCATGGTCAGGTCGCAGTTGTGCTTAAAACGTAGGGCTGGGCGGCCCGCTCGCGCAGCACCCGCTCAAAATGGGCCGGGTCGTGGGCTTTGAGCAGGCTGGCCTCACGCGGCAAATGGTAATCTGCGAGCCGCGAAATCCAGAAGCGCAGGGCCGCGCCGCGCAACATGGCGGCCAGCAGTTCGCGCTCGGCGCCTTCCAGAGGCCGCACCGCGCCATAGGCTGTCAGCAGGCCTTGGGCGCGTTCAGCGTTGTGCGCGCCGGACTCCGGGTTGACGCACCAGTCGTTCATGCACACCGCAATATCAAAAATCCAGCTGTCGACACCGGCAAAATAGAAATCAAAGATGCCGCTCAGATGCGGCTCGCCATTCAGGTTTTCAAAAAGCACGTTGTCCCGAAACAGGTCAGCGTGAATCGGACCTCTGGGCAAGGCGGCGTAGCTCGATGACTGCGCAATATGGTTCTGGTAGGCCAACTCACTCTGAATCAAAGCGGCTTGCCGGCTGGTCAAAAAGGGCAGCACCACTGGCACCGTCTCAACGCACCAGGGCAGTCCCCGCAGATTGGGTTGAGTCATTGAAAAATCGCGACCCGCCAGGTGCATTCTGGCCAGTGCAGCACCTACAGCGGCGCAATGTGTGGCACCCGGGTTGAGTTCGCTCCTGCCGCGTAGCCGGTTCACCACAACAGCCGGTTTGCCTTTGAGCTCAAACAGCAGATCACCTTGCGCATTGGCGCTGGGGTTGGGCACCGGCACGCCGTGCTGGGCCAGATGCTTCATCAAACGCAGGTAAAACGGCAATTGAGCAAAAGTAAGCCGTTCGAACAAGGTGAGCACATACTCGCGGATCTCTTCCTCGACTTCAGCGGTCACGAAGTAGTTGGTGTTTTCAATGCCGCCAGCGCAACCCTGCAGTTCCTTGAGCTCACCCAGCTTGAGTTGCCGCAGCAGGGAGCGGACCTCATCGGTCGAAACTTCTGTATAAACCGCCATCAATCAATAACTCGAAATACAAGTCAGGTTGAGGTGAAGAAACAGGGCAGGGCGCATGGCTTGATTGTAGAACCACATGGGCCACGCCCAGCGCAGGCAAAATGCACGCATGAATGAATCCATGACAAAGCCAAAGACGCTGCTCCTGGTGGATGGCTCGAGCTATTTGTACCGCGCTTTTCACGCCATGCCCGATTTGCGGGCGCTGCCGGGCGACCCTACCAGTGCGCCCACGGGCGCCATTCGCGGCATGATCAACATGTTGCAAAGTTTGCGCAAAGAGGTGCCGGCCGATTTTGCCGCCTGTGTCTTTGATGCCAGGGGCCCCACCTTCCGTGATGCGCTTTATCCCCAGTACAAGGCCCACCGCTCGCCGATGCCTGATGATTTGCGCAGCCAGATTGAGCCTATTCATGAGGTGGTGCGTCTGATGGGCTGGAAAGTGCTGGACGTGCCTGGCGTGGAGGCCGACGATGTGATTGGCACGCTGGCCGTCATCGCCGCACGCCAGGGCATCGAAGTCATTGTCAGCAGCGGTGACAAAGACCTGGCGCAACTGGTCAACAGCCACATCACTATCATCGACACCATGAACGGCAAACGGCGCGATGTGGCCGGGGTCGAGGCCGAATTTGGCGTGCCGCCGCACCTGATGGTGGACTATCAAACGCTGGTCGGCGACGCCATCGACAACGTGCCAGGCGTGCCCAAGGTCGGGCCCAAGACTGCTGCCAAATGGCTGCAGCAATACGGCTCGCTGGATGGCGTGGTGGCCAATGTCGACGCCATCAAGGGTGCCGTCGGCGAGAGCCTGAAAAACTCACTGGACTGGCTGCCGCTGGGTCGCCAATTGCTCACCATCAAGACCGACTGCGATCTCAATGGCTGGGTGAGCGATCTTCCGGCGCTGGAGTCCATAGCCACTGGCAGCATGAACACCGATGGTCTGGCTACGTTTTATGAAAAGTATGGGTTCAAGGGATTGGCGCGGGCGATTGCTGTGAGCAAACCTGCGCGCGATCCCGATTTGTTCGATACGCCTGCCGAGCCCACCACCCCGGTCGCGTCCAGCGTCACCAGCTTGTCGTATGACACCATTCTTACTTGGGATGCGTTTGACCTTTGGCTCGCCAAAATACAAGCCGCCGAGCTGGTGGCAATTGACACCGAAACCACTTCGCTGGACGAGATGCGCGCCGAAATTGTCGGCATCAGCGTCAGCGTGACGCCGGGCCAGGCGGCCTACATTCCGCTGGCCCACAACTACCCCGATGCGCCCCGGCAATTGCCGCGCATGGAGGTGCTGGCCAAGCTCAAACCGTGGCTGCAAGACGCCAATAGAAAGAAACTCGGCCAGCACATCAAGTACGACCGCCATGTGTTTGCCAACCACGGCATTGAAGTGCAGGGCTATGCCCACGACACCATGCTGCAGAGCTATGTGCTTGAAGTGCACAAGCCGCATGGCCTGGCCAGCCTGGCCGAGCGCCACCTGGGACGCAGCGGCATCAGTTTTGAAGACCTGTGCGGCAAAGGTGTAAATCAAATCTGTTTTGACCAGGTTGATATTGCCAAGGCGGCCGAGTATTCCTGCGAAGACTCCGACATGACGCTGGACGTTCACCTCGCGTTGTGGCCGCAGTTGCTGGTCAATGAAAAGCTGCGCTTTATCTACCAGCTGGAAATTGCCAGCAGCGAGACGTTGTACCGCATCGAGCGCAACGGTGTGCTGATCGACGCGCCAACCCTGGCCACACAGAGCCACGAACTTGGCGTGCGCATTGTGCAGCTGGAGAAAGAAGCGCACGAGTTGGCCGGTCAGCCCTTCAACTTGAGCAGCCCGAAGCAGATCGGCGACATATTCTTCATTAAGTTGGGTCTGCCGGTGGTCAAAAAAACCGCCACCGGCGCCCCCAGCACCGACGAAGAAGTATTGGAGAAACTGGCCGAAGACTACCCGCTGCCAGCCAAGATTCTGGAGCACCGGGGACTGGCCAAACTGAAGGGTACTTACACTGACAAACTGGCCCAGTTGGCGCACCCCCGCACCGGTCGCGTCCACACCCACTATGCGCAGGCGGTGGCGGTCACCGGGCGCCTCTCCAGCAACGACCCCAATCTGCAGAACATCCCGATCCGCACCGCCGAGGGTCGCCGTGTGCGCGAGGCCTTTGTAGCGCCAGCGGGTTGTGTCATTGCCAGCGCCGACTACAGCCAGATCGAGCTGCGCATCATGGCGCACATCAGTGGCGACGCCGCGCTGCTGCTGGCTTTTCATGATGGCATGGACGTGCACCGCGCCACGGCGGCCGAGGTCTTTGGTGTCAGCACCGCAGAGGTCACCAGCGAGCAGCGCCGCTATGCCAAGGTGATTAACTTTGGCCTCATATACGGCATGAGCGCTTACGGTCTGGCGCGCGCCCTGAGCATCGACAACACGGCGGCCAAGAACTACATCGAACGCTACTTCGAGCGCTACCCCGGCGTCAAAATGTACATGGACCAGACGCGCCAGAGCGCCAAAGCCCAAGGCTATGTTGAAACCGTGTTCGGCCGACGCCTGTACCTGCCCGAGATCAACTCCCCCAACGGCCCGCGCCGCAGTGGTGCTGAGCGCGCTGCCATCAACGCCCCGATGCAGGGCACCGCAGCCGACCTCATCAAGCTCAGCATGGTCAAAGTTCAGCAGGTGCTGGACGACCAACAACGCGGCACGCGAATGATCATGCAAGTGCACGACGAACTGGTGTTTGAAGTGCCGGAATCGGAGGTGACCTGGCTCACCCACGAAATTCCGCGCCTGATGGCCGGCGTCGCCCATCTCAAAGTGCCCTTGCTGGCCGAGGTCGGCGTCGGCCCCAACTGGGATCAGGCGCATTGAGCCGGGCTTTGCCGCTTGTTGCTGCTATACTGCGCAACCTCAGCGGCTGTAGCTCAGTTGGATAGAGTACTTGGCTACGAACCAAGGGGTCGTGGGTTCAATTCCTGCCAGCCGCACCAGTAAAGACAAGGGTTAGCGTGTACTTACACGCTAACCCTTTCGTCTTTCTGCTTGCTGGGATACCGAGATCAAATTATGAATATCGTACAAGCTCGAAGCCGGGGCAGATGAACCGGTACCCTTACGCTTCCCACGGATTAATGACCGTAACGCTAGCTGCCTCGTAGGGTGCTGTATCGCGTGACGCCACGATGAACCCCCGCGAGGCTGCGATTGCGGCAATGTAGCCGTCTGGTGTTGGAAATCCTCGTCCGGCAACCTTGGCCGTCACGGCCAGCTCGGCGTAGTGCCGTGCTGCATCGATGTCGAACGGAAGCACCCGATCCCTGAACAGCCTCATCAGACCGTCAAGAGTCTGTGCCAACATGTCCTTTCGCTTGCCTGCCGGGAGTGCCCCGATGCCAAACAGTAGCTCGGCCACCGTCACGCTCGACAGATACAGCGTTTCGGAGGCCTGACCATTCAGCCAAGCCCGCACAGCCGGGTGTGGCTGGGGCTTCATCGCCTCGGAAACGACGTTGGTATCGAGAACAATCATTCAAACCTCAGCGGCTCGGCCGGCGTTTTGTCTCTCACTTGTTGGAAGACTTCGAAATCCTTGTTTGTAAGGCCGACCTTGCGGCCCAGTGCCGCGAGGGCATCACCTAAGCGAACACGCGTCTCTGGCTTGACTGCGATCGCCAGAATCTCGCGCACTTCGGCCTCGGTGCTGTGCCCATGAAGAGCTGCCTGCACCCGTAACGCGCGATGCACGTCGTCGGGCAGATTGCGTACCGTCAGCATTGCCATAGCATCACCTCATAAAAATGCATTCTACGCATTCATTATAACTAGTTGAATGCATTCGAAGGGCTGACGCTGGTGTCCAACAACCTGCGCGAGTTTGAACCTGTAGAGGCGCTGCAACTGGCCAATTGGGCAATTGATGTTCTGATGCTTTAGAATCAACGCATCACAACATCTGATCAAACAAAATGCGCACAACCATTGATATTGAAGATGACGTACTGGCCATCGCCAAGGAAATGGCGCGCCATGAACATTCCAGCACTGGGCAGGTTATTTCGCGCCTTGCCAGGTTGGCATTGACTACGCGCCCTGGGGCGCAAGCTGTGCCTTCGGTTGCCGGCTTCAGGCCCTTGCCCGGGCGTGGTGTGCTGGTCAGCAATGCGCAAGTCAACGCCTTGCGTGATGCCGAAGGCGTTTAATGGCCGCACTGCTTGATGTCAATGTGCTCATTGCCTTACTGGACGCTGGTCACATACACCACACAGTGGCAACGCACTGGTTAAGCGAGCACCTGGATGCAGGCTGGGCATCGTGTCCGCTCACCCAGAACGGATGCATTCGTATCCTTTCGCAATCTGCTTACCCCAACCATGCGCCCGCCGCCGAGGTGGCCACTCGCCTGGCAGAGGCCACCGCGCATCCGGCGCACCACTTCTGGCCTGACGCAGTCAGTTTGCTAACCCCGGGCTTTATCAACTGGAACAATTTGCTCACCGGCCGCCACATTACCGACGCCTATTTGTTGGCACTTGCGGTAAAAAATAAGGGACATTTCGTGACGCTGGACAAGGGCATCCCTTTGGCTGGCGTGCAAGGTGCGCAAGCCAAACATTTGGTGCTGCTTAACACCCCAACCCACTGATGCGCCGGCGTGAAGGTCTGGAACAGGCTTATGCCTCATTTTTGACGATCATAAGGGCATAATAGATATACAATTTTCTAATGTATATCTAACAAGGGCAAATCATGCAAGTTTCAAAATGGGGTAACTCGCTGGCGGTAAGATTTCCGGCCGGTCTGGTGCAAGCGCTCGATTTGAAAGAGGGCGAAGAAATTGATCTTCACCTTGTCGGCGCCAGAGCTTTTGAAGTCAGCAAGAAGCCGGCCGCAAAAGAGCTGCTTGCGCGCTTGCACCAGTTTCGCGGACGTTTGCCGGCTGACTTCCACTTTGATCGTCTGCAGGCCAATGAGCGTAGCGACACCCAGTGAGCAAGCCCTTTATCGACAGCAATGTCGTCTTGTATCTTTTATCAGGTGATGCCATCAAAGCTGACCGGGCAGAAGCAATATTGCAAGCAGGAGGCGTGATCAGTGTCCAGCTGCTCAATGAAGTTGCGTCGTTTTGTCGGCGCAAGCTCAAGATGCCGTGGGAAGAAGTCGACGCCTTGCTGCTGGCGGTCAAGACGGCTTGCGAGATCGTGCCGCTGACCCTGGCATCCCATGAAAAAGCAATCGAACTCGCCAAGCGCTTTCAGTTGGCCTTGTATGACGCCCATATTGTTGCCACCGCGCTTGCATCCGGCGCCAAGGTGCTGCTTTCTGAAGATATGCAAAGTGGCATGCATATCGACGGCCTCCTGATCCAGAATCCATTCATGGGCAATTGATTACAATGATTTCATTGCAATCACCAGGAGCTAGATCTTGAGCAGCCTTACCGTTCGCAACCTCGATGAATCTGTCAAGAACAGTTTGCGTGTGCGTGCCGCACGCCATGGCTGGTCCATGGAACAAGAGGTGAGACAAATTCTTCAAAAAGTCGTCGCTCCCGAGCAGGCTGCTCAGGTCAGCTTTGCCGAGCGTGTTAACAGTAGATTTTCCGGGCTGCAAGTGAAGTCTCTGCCGATACCAGCGCGTCAAATCGCCCGCACACCTCCTGCCATCGACACCCCATGAGCAACGGTTATGTGCTCGATACCAACGTGCTGTCAGAGTTGATGAGAGACAAGCCAGCCGTGGCAGTGCTTGACTGGTTCGCCCAAAACACACATGAGGTTATGCACGTTAGCGTCGTCACCCAGGGTGAAATCCTCACCGGCATCGCCCTGCTGCCTGCAGGCAAACGCCGCAACGCTCTGGCCTTGGCAGCCGACCAAATGTTTGAACAGGACTTTGCCGCGCACTGCCTTGCGTTTGACGCTGCTGCTGCAAAAAACTACGCTCTTTTAGTGGCCAAGCGCACCCGCCAGGGGCAACCCATCTCGACAGAAGACGCGCAAATTGCAGCCATTGCGCTGGCCAGTGGGCTGATAGTAGCCACCCGCAACACCGCAGACTTTGAAAACATTGACGGCCTGACGCTGGTAAACCCCTGGCAACCCATGCCCCGACAAACCCCATGACCCCCAAACCGCCCTAATCACCGGCATCACCGGCCAAGGCGGCTCTTACCTGGCCGCATCCGATC
>SESD01000201.1_pt1 | contig 36884 bp, 36 predicted proteins | sample 3171411 | NCBI WGS metagenome assembly SESD01 (sample SAMN06051880, study PRJNA518727) | freshwater metagenome | biome: subpolar coniferous forest; feature: holomictic lake; material: water; isolation source: holomictic Lake 442, 16.5 m depth | place: Canada: near Kenora, Ontario | collected...
GTCAGATTACGGGGTGAACGTCGGGTATAGGGCGAGCACTTAGGCCAGTGTAATGTCGGGTCTAGCTGCCAAGGCAAAATTCAGACTGCATGTCCCGAGCGCTCAAACTTGCAGCAATTGTTTACAGGTTTCGCTGCCAATTGACCGGTAATCCCGGGAACTACAGCTGACCGGTGTGACTGCTTCAATCAACATCAACGCACCGCGTGATTGGGCGCTGGCAGTCAGTTCTGCAAACCCAGCGTCTTGCGCACGGTCTGGCGCAGCAACTGGAAGCTGGGCTCCAGCACCTGGGCGCTGGTGTTGATCTTGAACTGCGCCTTGGAATAGAAGGCGGCGCGACCGGCGAGGATGCCCTTGAGGTCTTCCATTGCCTCCTTGCTAGCGGCCATTGGGCGCATATCCCCTTGTGCCATGACGCGCCGCATGTGGTCTTCCGGGTCGGCTTTGAGCCAGACGGTGGTGCAGTGGGCCAGCAATTGGTTAAAAGTGGCGGCATCAGATACCAGTCCGCCAGGCGTGGCAATGACGGCCTCCGGGTAAATTTGAATCGCCTCTTCAAGCGCCCTCCGTTCGTAGCGACGGTAGGCATTGACGCCGTACAGCGCCTGAATTTCCGCAACACTGCAGCCTGCAAACTTTTCGATTTCACGACTCAGTTCGACAAAGGGAAACCCCAGGTCATTCGCCAGCATTTGCCCGAGCGTCGACTTGCCGGCACCGCGCAAACCGACCAGTGCCACGCGTGAACTGCGCGCTGCATTGCCGCCGCCGGTACCCAGCATTTCACCGATCGTCAAGCGCACCCGTTGCAGCGTCGTGTCATCGCGCTGCTCCAGCAACTCACGGATCATCAGCCACTCGGGCGAAGAGGTTGTGACGTCGCCAACTAGTTCCCCGAGCGAGCATTGCAAGGCGTTTGCCACCTGCAACAGCACCAGGATGGAGGCGTTGCCCACTCCGTATTCCAGATTCGCCAGGTGTCGCTCGGAAACTTCGGCCGCCAGTGCCGTGGCTTTGCGCGTCATGCCGCGGCGCGAGCGCAAGGCTCGCACCCGGTCTCCCAGGGCGGCAAGAAAAGGATTCTTCTGCTCCACCGCCAGGCCTTCCTGAATGGACAAAGCAGAGACCTCCATGGCCTCTTCGTCTAACACTACCGGACGGTCAATTCGGTCCCTAAAGAGAGGCTGCATTTTCAACGATCCCCGAATAAATTTGAGTGACACACAAAATCAAAATCCTGTACCAACCTTGGAGTTGACTGGCACTTCATACCTTCAACCTTCATTCAGCCGGGGTCGTTTGACGGACCAGTCGACACGATCAAACGCCCAGATAGGCAGACAGCTCCGGGCTGTCTGCCAACTCGCTGGCCGTGGCTTGCAGCACCACTTGCCCCTTTTGCAACACGAGTGCCTGGTCCGAGCACTTCAGCACCTTGCGGTAATCGCGGTCTACGATGAGCGTAGCGATGCCGCTGGCGTGGATCTCGCCAATCACCCGCCAGATTTCGTCCACGATCAGCGGTGCCAGTCCTTCGGTGGCCTCGTCCAGAACCATCAACTCCGGGTGGGTCATCAAGGCACGTCCAATGGACAGCATTTGCTGCTCGCCGCCAGAAAGTTGCGCGCCCAGGTTCGTCAACCGTTCCTTCAGCCGTGCGAAGGTGTGCAGCACGCGTTCCAGCGTCCAGTCATTGCGACCATTACGGCCTCGTCGCGCCGCCATCACCAGGTTCTCGCGAACCGACAAATTCGGGAACACGCCACGCCCCTCGGGCACGTAGGCCACGCCCAGTCGCGCCACCTGATGTGGTCTGAAGTGTGACGCGTCTTGCCCGAACAGGACGATGCGGCCACTGCGCTGCGTCACATGGCCTAACAAGGTGCGGATCAGCGTGCTCTTTCCCATGCCGTTGCGACCCAGCAGGCCGACGGTCTGTCCGCGACCGATCTGCAAGTCGACACCGTTCAGCACGTGGCTCGATCCGTACCACGCGTGCAGGCCACGGGCGTCGACGATCAGGTCGGTGTCAGGCCAGGTCGCAGCAGGCGTTGTTAGCTCGGGCGGGCAATCTGGCGTCATGTCAGTGCTCCCCCAGATACGCCACGCGCACTTGCGCATTGTTGCGCACGAAGTCGGGTGTGCCGGATGCAATCACGGCGCCGTTGACCATCACGGTGATGCAGTCAGCGATGCGAAATACCGCGTCCATGTCGTGCTCCACCAGCAGCGTCGCGTGGCCGTCCTTTAGCTCGGCCAAAAGCGTCAGCATGCGCTCGGTCTCCTCCGCGCCCATGCCGGCCAGTGGCTCGTCCAGCAACAGGACGTCGGGCTCGGTGGCCAGGCACATGGCGATCTCGAGTTGACGCTTTTGTCCATGCGAGAGCAGCCCGGCCAGCAGCTGGCGCAAGTCGGTCAGCCCGGCACGCTCAACGCAGACCTGCGCCGTGGCCGTGCTGGCCTCGCACTTACGCGCATCCTGCCACCAGGCCCAGGCCCTTGGTGTGCGTGCCTGAGCCGCCATGCGGCAGTTCTCCAACACCGTGAATGTGGGGTAGATGGTGTTGCGCTGGTAGCTGCGGCCCAGGCCGGCGCGGGCGCGCCTCGGCTGCGACCAGGCGGTGACGTCTTGCCCCAGCAATTCGACCTGGCCGCTCGATGGTGCAAGCTCGCCCGACAGCATGTTGATGAGGGTGGACTTGCCGGCGCCGTTGGTGCCGATCACGGCGTGCACTGTGCCTCGTTGCAGGTCCAGCGAGACCCGGTCCACGGCGATCAGACCACCCCAGCGGCGGCTGAGGGCGTGGGCGCGCAAAAGTAGCTCAGGCGCACTCACTTTGGGAGCTCCGTGATGACCGCGCTGGGCGCGTCGTAGCGTCGCCCGATCAGGCGCGCCACCAATTGCTGCGGCACACCCACCAAGCCGCGCGGCAGCAGCGCCACGCTGGCGATAATGGACAGGCCCAGGCCCAGGTGCCAATGCTTGGCGAAGTCGCCAAAAACGGCTTCAGACTTGAAAAATTCCTGCAGCAGTGCAAAGGAAAAAGCTCCCAGCATGGCGCCGCGCAAGTGGCCCAACCCGCCCAGGATGATCATGATCAGAACTTCACCGGAAAGCTGCCAACTCATCAGCTCGGGGTTTACAAAACCGTCCTTTACGGCGAATAAAAAACCAGCCAGACCGGCGATGCCGCCAGAGAGCACGAAGGCCACCAGCTTGTAGGGATAGGTGGAAAATCCGGTGGCGCGCATGCGCTGCTCGTTGACCCGAATCCCGGCTAATGCCCGGCCAAAGCGCGATCGCAGGAGCAATGCCAGAAAGCCAAACACGCCCAGCAGGCAGGCCAGCGTGAAAGCGTACATGGTCAATGGCTGGTCCAGATCGAGCAGCGTACCCAGCACCGGTTTGCTCGTAAGGTAAATGCCGTCGGTACCGCCGCCCAGGGGCGTGTCATGAACCACGTAGAAAGCCATCTGGGAAAACGCCAGCGTCACCATGATGAAGTAGACGCCCCTGGTGCGCAGCGACAGGGCTCCCACCAACAGCGCATAGGCGGCAGCGGACAGCACGCAGGCCGGCGCCAGCCACGTCAGCGATGTCACGCCGACCTTGGGCGACAGCAGCACCGCGGCGTAGGCTCCAACTCCGAGGAAGGCCGCCTGCCCGAAACACACCAGTCCGGTGCTGCCCACCAGCAGTTCCAGACTGAGTGCAAAGATGGAAAAAACCATGATCTTGGTGACACGGTCGATGCCGTAAGGTTCTGACACCAGCGGGAAAAGCGCCAGCGCCGCAAACGCCAGAGCAACAAAAAGAATTTTGGCCAGTTTCATGGTCTTGCCCTAGCCCGCCTTGAACAGGCCATCGGGTTTCCACAACAGGATCAGTGCCATCAGCACGTAAACCAGTACGCCCGAGGCCTGTGGTAGCAGCACTTTGCCAAAGGTGTCGACTGCGCCGATCAGCAGCGCCCCCAGCAACGCACCGCGAATGGAACCAATGCCGCCAATCACCACCACCACAAAACAGATGATGAGCACGCTATTGCCCATGCCCGGATAGACCGAAGAGACGGGCGCGGCGATCATGCCGGCAAACACTGCTAATCCAAGGCCGGCGGCGAAAACTACCCGATACAAAAATTTAATGTCGATGCCCAGCGACTGCACCATCTCGCGGTTGCTGCTGCCGGCGCGGATCATCATTCCCAGCCGGGTCCGGGTGAGCACCAGGTACATGGCCAGTGCCAGGCCCAGGCAGACGCCAGAAATAAACAAGCGGTACACCGGGTAAGTCATCATGTCGCCCAGCGCAATACTGCCGTCCAGCGAATCCGGAGGCGCCACGCCATGCACTTCGTCGCCCACCAACAGGCTGCGCAACTCTTCGAACACCAGGATCAGACCGTAGGTCATGAGCACCTGTTGCAGGTGCTCACGCTCGTACAGAAAGCTGAAGAATGCCCACTCCAGCAGGTAGCCCAGCAAAACGGCCAACACCATTCCGACCAACAGCGTGGAAAAAAACCCCCCGCCAAAGGTCGCGCCGACGACCGGCGCCAGGGCATAACCCATGTAGGCGCCGATCATGTAAAAGCTGCCGTGCGCCAGGTTGATGACGCCCATAATGCCAAAAATCAGAGTCAGCCCCGACGCCACCAGAAACAGCAGCAAGCCGTACTGCAGTGCGTTCAGGCACTGAATCAAAAAGGTGGCGAAGTCCATCGGCGCGGGTCAGCCTGATTTACATCTTGCAGCCGCGCGCCGGGTCGGCCAGCGCCTTGCTGGCCACGCTGATAAGCTTGTTCTCCTTGCCCACCACCTGGCGCAGATAAATGTCCTGCACCGGATTGTGTGACTTGGACAGGGTGAAGGTGCCACGTGGGCTGTCGATCCTGGCCTTTTCCACGGCTGCCGCGAACTCGGCTTTTTTGCCTACGTCGCCCTTGGTTGCCAGCAGGCCGATGCCCAGAATCTGCGCCGCGTCGTAACCCTGAACGGCGTACACGTCGGGCTGCAGCTTGTAGGTCTTGGCGTAGGCCAGGCGGAACGCGTTGTCGCGCGGTGTGCCCAGACTGTCTGCGTAATGCAGCGTGGTCATGACATCGGCGGCGGCGTCGCCCTGCGCTTCCAGCGTGCCGTCGGTGGTGAAGCCGGCACCGTACAGCGGGATGTTTTTCTTCAGGCCTGCTGCGGCGTAGTCCTTGACGAACTTGACGGCGCCGCCGCCGGCAAAAAAGGTGTAGACGGCATCAGGCTTGGTCGCCGCGATCTCGGTTAACAGCGCCTGAAACTCGACATTGGGGAATGGCAGGCTAAGCTCTTTCACGACCTTGCCGCCGTTCTTTTCGAAGGCTTCCTTGAAGCCGTTGGCCGACTCGTCACCAGCGGCGTATTTCCAGGTGATGGTGACGACTTTTTTAAGCCCCTTCTTGGCCATGTATTCGCCCATCGCGTAGCCCGGCTGCCAGTTGGTGAAACTGCTGCGGAAAATATTGGGTGCGCACATGCTGCCGGTCACAGCGTCGGCTCCGGCGTTGGGAACGATCAACAATGTGCCAGAGTCCTTGGCGACTTTGGCCATGGCTATGGCCACGCCCGAGTGCACGGATCCCACCAGTACGTCGACATGGTCGCGCTTGACCAGTTTGTTCACGTTGTCGGTCGCCTTGGAGGGGTCGGACTCGTCGTCGACCTTGACGTACTCGACTTCGCGGCCGGCAATTTTTCCACCCTGCTCGGTCACATACAGGCGAAAGCCGTTCTCAATGGCGGTGCCCAAAGAGGCGTAGGTGCCGGTATAGGGCAGCATCAGCCCGACCTTGAGTTTGGGTGCGACCTGAGCAATAGCCAGGGGCGCTGCGATGGCGCACGCGGCAAGCAAGCTGGTTCGAATGAAGTTCATGGTTTGTCTCCTCGGTTGTGGTGGTGCAGAAAATCGGTGATGGCAGTCATCAGCTGCTCCGGCTGATCTCGGTGCGGCGAGTGACCGCAAGCGGGCAACTCTAGCAGTTCGGTCTGCGGCAAAGCTTGCGCGATGCCCTGAATCTGCTTCATCGTCCCGTATTCATCGTCGACGCCCTGTACCGCGAGCAGCGGGCAGCGAATAGATTCAATCTCGGTCGCAATCGACCAGTCGCGAAATTGGGGGTCCAGCCAGATCTGGTTCCAACCCCAAAAGGCCGAATCAGGGTCATCGTGGTAGCTTGCCAGTCGCTGGCGCAGACCCTTTTCCAAATAAGCTGTGCGTGCCTCTTCAATGCTGGAAACTGACAGGTCCTCCACCAAGATGTGAGGTGCGACTACCACTGCGCCGGCCAATGCTTGCGGGAAGCGTGCGGCATACAGCAGTGCGATCGAGCCGCCATCGCTATGGCCGATGAGCCAGGGGGGCGTGACCCGTGTGTCAATGCCCAGTGCCACGAACAAGATTGGCAGCACTTCGTGCGCCTGGCGGTGCATGAAGTCCATACCCCAGATCTCCATAGGCGCGCGCGCAGTGGAGCGGCCGTAACCGGGGCGCGAGTACACCAGCCCGCGGCAACTGGCCGCTTCACACAGGCGCTGTGGAAAGTCCTTCCACATCGCCACCGACCCCAGACCTTCATGCAAAAACACCAGCAGCGGTGCCGATGTTTTTTGAGGTGCGATCCACTGCACCTCAATGCGTACCGGGCTGTCGGCCCAGAGGATCTCGACGAACTGCGATCTTTCTGTCACCGGGAGGCCTCAATGGCGCGCAGTTTGAAGCGCTGGATCTTGCCGGTGGCGGTCTTGGGAAGTTCGTCAATGAACTCGATCAGACGCGGGTATTTGTAGGGAGCCAAACGGTCTTTGACAAAGGATTTGAGCTCGTCTTCGCTCACTTGCGCGCCGGCTTTACGCACCACAAAGGCTTTGGTTTTGGTCAGACCTTCGGCGTCGATCAGGCCGACCACGGCAGCTTCCAGCACTGCCGGGTGCTGCGCCAAAGTGGCTTCAACTTCGAAGGGTGATACGTAGATGCCACTGACCTTGAGCATGTCGTCGCTGCGACCACTGTAGGTGTAGCTGCCGTCGGTGTTGCGTACGTATTTGTCGCCGCTCTTGGTCCAGCCGCCCTGAAAGGTTTCGCGCGTCTTGTCCCGATTGCCCCAGTACATCATGGCGCTGGAAGGTCCCTGGATATAGAGGTCGCCGGTTTCGCCGTCGGCCACTGGGAGGTTGTCGTCGCCACGCAATTCGATCACGTAACCTGGCACCGGCCAGCCGGTCGTGCCGTAGCGCACTTGCCCCGGGCGGTTCGATAAAAAAATATGCAGCATTTCGGTCGAACCAATGCCATCGATCACTTCGATGCCAAAGTGGGCCGTGAAGCGCTGTCCCAGTTCGGCCGGCAAGGCCTCTCCCGCGGATGAAGCCAGACGCAGCGCCAGTTCTTCCTTCGCCGGCAACGCGGGCGAGGCCAGCATTCCGGCAAAGCCTGTCGGGGCGCCGAAGAAAATCGTCGGCCGTGTGCCGCCAACCTCGCCACGCCAGCGCTTGAAGGTGGCATCGGGCGTCGGCCGCTCCGCCATCAGAAGGGTAGTGGCACCGACGCTCATGGGAAAGCTCAGGGCATTGCCAAGGCCATAGGCGAAAAAGAGTTTCGCCGCAGAAAAGCAGACGTCGTCCAACTTCAATTCCAGCACCGCCTTGCCGTAAAGCTCGGCCGTCCAATAAGGGTTGGCGTGCGAGTGCACGGTGCCTTTGGGGCGTCCGGTTGAACCCGAGGAATAGAGCCAGAAGCCCGGATCGTCGGCCCTGGTGCTGACCGGCTTGGCCAAGGGTTGGTACGACTGCACAAAGGCCTCGAACTCCATTTCCGAGGGGTGCAAGGGGGCAGCAGGGTTAGCGACGATAACTTTGTGCACTTCGTGGTCGGAGCGTGTCATCGCCGAGTTCAGCACCGGCAACAGGGCGCCAGACACCAGCACGACCTGGGCGCGTGAATGTTCCAGCATATAGCCGTAATCCTCGGCTGTGAGCAAGGTGTTCACAGCCACCGGTACCATCCCCGCGTACATCGCGCCCAGAAAGCTCACCGGCCAATCGTTGCAGTCATGCATGAGGATGAGAACGCGTTCCTCGCGCTTGATGCCCATGGCCTGCAGGCCTGAAGCGACACGGCGCACGCGCTCGTCGAGTTGACCGTAGCTGAGTGTTCCTGAGTCATCTATAAAGGCCGTCTTATTGGGTCGTGCGAGGTTGCACTCCAGCAAGTGCTGTGCGAAGTTGAAACGTTCCGGCGGCGGCGCTACCCGCGACGCGGGGCTGGTAAGGGCGGATGTAGTCATCGATGTCTCCTATTCTTTGTGCTCTGTCTATCGCGGATGCTGGCACCTTTACCGTTATGCCAGCCACGCAGATGCAATTTTGGAACCATTCAGTCATGGGCACTTTACGGATGACCGCCACCCTCGCGGTTGCACAACCAGCCCGCGGCGACGCCGGCTTCACAGCTCTCTCTCAGACGACGGTAGCTGGCTGTACCAACACCCTGTTCGGTGTTTAGCCAAAGGTCCAGTTCTGCATTGAGTTCTCGCCCAGCCAGCGGAGCGCTGAGTTGTGTGATCTGTTGGCGCAATTCGGTGGATGGCATACGGATGGCTTCCATAGGAAATATTGTGCAAGCAGCGTACCCTAGTGCCACATCAATTTTGTGTCAAGCACTATATTGCACTATGCGGGTTAAACCCTAGTCGCCGGCCAACCGGGCGGACAAAGGACAAGCTAAGCGAGCAACTGCCTAGTTTATTTCACGTCTATTCGTATCAATGAATAGCGTTTGATTGATGCAAATCAAAGCTTTAACTGATTTATCCAAAACGATGCGCTATGTCGCACGTTATGCTTTATATTGCATTTACTGCGATATATTGCACATACGGCAGAGTCCTATCCCGGTTTGAAATTATTCTGTGCAAAAGGAGATTTCCCGATGAGCGATGGTCTATTTGACCAGTTCAAGAACTGGTACGAAAAACGGCATGACTATGCGCGGGCTTGGAAACAGCGCACTGGTGGCCAGGTGGTGGCGACAATGTGTACCTATACGGCGGAGGAATTGTTGATCGCCGCCGACATGCTGCCGGTTCGCGTGCTGGGAGCGCACGAACCGCAGAACGTGACCGAACCGCATATCTTCGGCATGTTCTGCCCATTCTGCCGCGACTCTCTGGCGCAAGGCCTGCTTGGCCGGTTTGATTACTGCGATGGTGTGACGCTCACGCAGTCGTGCATTCAATACCGGCAGACCTTCAGTTCCTGGCGCAGCAATGTGCCCAGCGTGCAGTGGGACTATTACGTGCCCATGCCGAACGAAGTGCAGTCGGTCCACGCGCGCAAGGCACACCATGCCGAGTTGCAATCGTTTCGCATTTTCCTGCAGGCTTTGACCGGCAAGGAACTCACCGTCAGCAAGCTCAGGGAAGCGCTGGCCGTCGTTGACGAGAACCGGCGTCTGCTGCGTGAGTTGTTTGAATACCGCAAAGCGACCGATCCGCAGGTCAGCGGCGTGGAAGCAATCTACGCATCGCTGACAGCGCAGTTTGTCGACAAGCGCGAGCACAACGAAGAGCTCAAGAAGGTGCTGGCAGCGTTGCCCACGCGCCGCCTGGTGCGCCCGGAGGGCGTGCGCTTCATGACCATTGGCTCGGAGAACGACGACATCGCCTTCATGGCCATGGTCGAGTCGGTTGGCTCTACCATCGTCATCGACGACCAGTGCTCCGGCACACGCTATTTCTGGAACGAGTCCAAACCCGACGAGGACGTAATCAAGGCCATTGCTGACCGCTACTGTGATCGCCCGGCCTGCCCGACCAAGGACTACCCCGACCACACCCGCTTTGACCATGTACTCGGATTGGCCAAGGACTTCAATGCACGCGCCGCGATTTTCTTGCAACAGAAATTCTGCGACCCGCATGAGGGTGATTACCCGGATCTGAAGCGCCATCTGGAAGCCAACGGCATTCCAACCCTGTTTCTCGAATTCGACATCACCAACCCGATTGGGCCCTTCCGCATCCGGGTCGAGGCTTTCCTCGAAACGATGAGCGAAGAAGACCTTTTCTGAATTGACGGGAGACACAGTCCATGCACAACAAATACCCATCCGAACCGCTCAAGCTCTGGAAAAAAGCCAAGGAGCTGCGCGAGCAGTACTACCTGAACTACGCCAAAGCCAAGGACAACGGCGGGCTGCGTTGGTCTGGTTCCGCCTGGGCCCTGGATGCGCTACCGGCCGGACTCGGGGAAGACGTGTATTCGCTCACCGGCGAACCCTATGCCGCAGCCGTCTCGCACGACCGCAAGTTTGCCAAGGAGTGCATGGACGCCGCCGAATCCTTCGGCTTTGCACGTGACCTGTGCTCCTACATGCGCATCTACTGGGGTGGCATGCACCTGGACAAATACCTGTTCGGTGGCAAGTTCCCCAAGCCCGACTTCATCTTCCAGTCGCAGATCTGCTGCTCGCACTCCAAGTGGTACCAGCATGTGGCCGTGGCCGAGCAGGTGCCGCAGTTCTACGTTGATGTGGGTGTCGGCCCGTACAAGGACATGACTGCCGCACGTCTTGATTACGTGGTCGGGCAGCTCAATGAAGGCATCGAATTTCTGGAGCAATCGACCGGGCGCAAGTTCAGCGACGAACTCTTCATCAAGGCGGTGAAAAACGAGATGCGCTCGACCAGCCGCTGGGCTGACATCTGCGCCCTGAACAAGGTCAAACCGGCGCCGCTGGACGAAAAGACCATGTACTCGCTCTATGTGCTGGCGACGCTGTCCAAGTCCTCGCAATGGTGCGCCGATTTTTATGACGAGCTGTACGACGAAGTGAAGGACCGCGTGGCGCGCGGCATCGCTGCGGTGCCCAATGAGACCGTGCGCATGATGTCGGACACGCAACCGCCCTGGTCGTTCCTGAAAATCTTCCGCTACCTCGAAACCTTCGGTGCGGTCTCGGTCGGTTCGCTTTACACCTTCGCCCTCGAAGGAATCTGGGAAACCAAGGAAGATGGCAGCTGGGGCGGCCGCACGCTACCCTGGAACAAAGGCATCGAGATCAATGATCGGCAGACCGCCTTGCGCCTGTACGCCGACTGGAACCTGTCCAAGCCGCAGTGGCAGCACTTTTACGATCCCCGGATCAAAACCGAAATGATGCTGCGCATCGTCAAGGAGTGGCAGGTCGACGGCGTCATGCTGCACCTGAATCGCGGCTGCGAAGGCCTGTCCCTGGGCATCATGGAAAACCGCATGGGCATTGCCAAAGCCGGCGTTCCGATCATGACCTACGAAGGCAATATGGGGGACGAGCGCGAATTTGACGAAGTCCGCACCCAGGCCCGCGTTGATGCCTTTATGGAGCAGCTTGGGCAACGTCGCCAGGCCGCTTGAAGCTGAAATCTGGAAGGAGACAAAGATGATTACTGCAGGAATAGACATGGGGTCACGCACCGTCAAGGTGGTGCTGCTCGAAGAAATCACGGTGGCCGGTGCGCCGCAGCTGAAATACGCGATCAGGAAGACGCACATCATGATGCCGGGCGATCTCGATCCCGACCAGGCCGCCGAAAAGGTCTACGACGACGTGCTGGCCGGAGCCGGTTTGAAGCGCGACCAGATCAGCGCCGTGTTTGCCACCGGCGCCGGACGCAAGCAGGTTGCTTTTGCCACCGAGGGCATCACCGAGATGACCGCTGGTGCCAAAGGTGCCTCATACATGTTTCCGCTGGCTCGCACGGTGGTGGACGTCGGTGCCGAAGAAGGTCGCGGTATGAAGACCGACGAGCAGGGGCGTGCCATTGACTTTGCCGGCAATGAAAAATGTGCCGCCGGTGCCGGCTCTTTTGCCGAAGCCATGTCACGTGCACTGCAGATGAACCTGAAGGAATTCGGCGACGCCAGTTTGCTGTCGGACAAGACCATTCCGATGAACGCCCAGTGCACGGTGTTTGCCGAGTCCGAAGTAGTGTCGCTGATCCACTCGGCAACGCCCAAGAACGACATCGCCAAAGCCGTGCTCGACGCCGTCGCCAGCCGCGTCTGCGCCATGGTCCGGCGCGTCGGCATCGAAGGCGAAGTGGTGCTCATTGGCGGCATGGTGCATAACGCCGGTTTTGTCCAGTCGCTCAAGAGTGCCATGGGCGTTGACAGGATATCGCTGCCAGACATGCCTGAGTACATCAGCGCGCTGGGTTGCGCCCTGATTGCCGCAGAGCGCCAGCACTGAACACCCGGAACTTAGGAGATAACAAATGAGCTCAACAAGCATCCAAACCACAGCCGAAACGGTACCTGTAAAGAAGGAATTCTGGCGCTGGCAAGAAAACGTCTGGGTTGATGAAAGCAAGGACTGGAAGAGCGCCAAAATCGTCACCTGCGGCATTGATGTCGGCTCGGTTTCGTCGCAGGCCGTGCTGATGGTGGATGGCGAGCTGTATGGCTTTAACAGCATGCGCACCGGCAACAACTCGCCCGACTCCGCCACCAACGCGTTGCAGGGCGTGATGGACAAGTGTGGCATGCAGCAGTCTGACATCCACTACGTCGTCGGCACCGGCTACGGTCGCGTCAACGTGCCTTTTGCCAACAAGGCGATCACCGAAATCGCCTGTCATGCGCGCGGCGCCAACTACATGGGCGGCAACAGCGTGCGCACCATCCTTGACATGGGTGGCCAGGACTGCAAGGCCATCCACTGCGATGAAAAAGGCAAGGTCACGAACTTTCTGATGAACGACAAATGCGCGGCCGGCACCGGGCGCGGCATGGAGGTCATCTCCGACCTGATGCAAATCCCGATCGCCGAACTCGGCCCGCGCTCCTTTGATATCGACGTCGAGCCTGATGCGGTGTCCTCGGTCTGCGTGGTCTTTGCCAAGTCCGAAGCACTGGGTCTGCTCAAGGCCGGTTACACCAAGAACAAGGTGATTGCCGCCTACTGCCAGGCCATGGCCGAGCGCGTCGTCTCACTGCTCGAGCGCATTGGTGTCGAAGAAGGTTTCTTTATCACCGGCGGCATTGCCAAGAACCCGGGTGTCGTCAAGCGCATCGAGAAGTTGCTGGGCATCAAGGCCATGGAGACCAAGGTTGACAGCCAGATTGCCGGCGCCCTTGGTGCCGCACTCTTTGGCTACACGCTGATGCAAAAGCAGGGTGCCAAGGCCGCCTGAGCAACACAACAGGAGCAAGCAGATGATTGCCAACTACGGTTACAAGGACGGTTCGGGCGAGTACTACATCAGCATTGATACCGACAAGTGCATCGATTGCGCCGCCGGACGCGCCTGCCTGAACGCCTGCCCGAAGCAGATGTTCGAGGTCATTACCGATGACTACGACGATGAAGTGGTCTGGGTTAAAAAGCCCAACTGCCGCACACTGGCCTACGACTGTTCCGACTGCAAACCGGCCTCGGGTTATGGCAGCCTGCCTTGCGCCGCCGCCTGCACGCCGGGCGCCATCAAGCATTCCTGGTAAGGAGCGATTCATGGCCACCAGCGCAGTCGTGATTCCCATCGTACAAGCCGCCAGCGCCAGCGCCTGTGCCAGTGCCTCGTCCTGCTCTTCCGGTTCGAGCTGCAGCGCAAGTTCCTGCGGACCGACCGACAGCACGGACCCGGCTTCTCTGCTGCAACAACAGGGCTGGATTCTGCGCACCACCATCGGTGAGCCGCGCCTGACCGAAGTGGTCGAGAACTACCGCGCCATGGGTTACGAAGTACACGTTGAGCGTTTCGGCACGGCGACGGCCGACACAGCCGGCAAGGCGGATGCCGAGTCCTGCACGGTCTGCTTTGACGCGGCGGACAAATCAAAAACCAGTCAGGTCTGGGGTTCAGTCTATGTCCGCCCTGGCGGCAGCGCCGATAAGAACGATGAATTGTTTGGTTAAGTAAATCCAAGGAGAATGAACATGGCTAGCAAGGAACGCGTGCTGCGCGTACTCAAGCAGGAAGATCTCGACGCCATCGTCGCCATCGACGAGGCCGCGAGCAAGCAGTCGCGGCGTGACTATTACGAGCGCAAGATTGCCGGTATCCTGAACCGCAAGACCAACATCAACTGCTCGATCGTCTGCGAGGTCGAGGGCAAGGTTGTCGGCTTCGTGATGGGTTACGTCTTCTTCGGCGAGTTCGGTATTTCGGACGCAACGGCCACCATCGACACGCTGGGTGTGCATCCGGTTTTTCGCAACTTCGGTGTGGCCAGCGAGATGCTGGACCAGTTCATGATGAACATGAAGGCAGCCGGTGTGAAGAAGGTTTACACGCTGGTCAACTGGGATGACTTCGCCCTGGAGAAGTTTTTCTCGCGCCAGAAGTTCGTGCCATCGAAACGGATCAACCTTGAGTTCGAGTTGCCATAGCAGTTGACGTGACCAGCCATGTGGATCGACACGCATTGTCATACGAAGTACTCCTATGACAACTGGCTTGAGCCGCTCGATCTGGTTCGACGCGCCAAATTTCTGGGCATTGACGCCGTCTGTATCACCGAGCATTACTCCTACGAAGCGTCAGAGCCGGTCGAGCAAATTGGTCGTGACGAAGGTCTGCTGGTGCTGCGCGGCGTTGAAATCGCCACCGACCGCGGGCACTTGCTGGCCTACGGCGTCCAGGACGATGGCTGGAACACCTGGGGACGCGACAACTACCTGCCGTTGCATGAAGTCATCGAACGCATCAATGCGCTGGGCGGCATCTGCGTACCGGCGCACCCGTTTCGCGAGGTCGGCCTGGCCTGCCTGCTGGAGGGGCTGCTCGACATCGAAGGCATTGCCGGGGTCGAATCGCACAACGGCAACAATACCGAGGCCGACAACCAGCTGGCGCTGCGCGCCGCTGAAATGATGGACCTGCCCACGCTGGGCGGCAGTGACTGCCACAAGACCGCCGCCGTCGGACGCTGCGCAACGGCGTTCAAGAACCCGGTCAGCTGCATGGCCGATTTCATTGCCGCAGTGCGCAGTCGGGAATGCAGCGGCGTCTATTTTCCGGGCTACCTGCAGGCGCAACAGGCCGGCATGAAGTCAACGGTGGCCTGAGCAAGCGGCGGCACCAATCAGGAGTCGACAACCATGCAAGCGCAACAAACTTCAGTGATCCAGTGGTGGCCGGCCAGCCGTGCCAGGGATGCGACAGAATTCGGCGCGTCGGTGGAACTGAGTATTGATGGCAAGGCGGTGCAGGCACCGGCCGGGGCCTCCATCCTGAACGCGGCCAGCGTCGCCGGTATTTACATTCCGGCGCTGTGCGCCCATCCGGATCTGCCGCCGGCCCAGCAACGCGGCTGCGCCGACAAGGGCAGCACGGGTTGCAATCTCTGCCTGATCGAAATACACGGTGTTCCCGGAATGAGCAAGGCCTGTTCGTCTGCGGTACGGGCTGGCATGGTGGTCAGTACCCATACGCCGCAAATACAGAAGACTCGCCAGGATCATCTGGCAAAGATCCTGGCTCCCCATCCCCACGTCTGCCTCGTCTGCCCGCAGCGCGAGGGTTGCTCGCGCAGCCAGTGCTCCTACGGCAACCCACCCGAGACACGTTGTTGTTCGATTTTCTCCAGCTGTGAATTGCGCAAGATCTCTGACTACATCGGAATCCCGAATACAACGCCACCCTACAAGCCAGTGAAATTGCCGGTCATCACCAACGAGCCGTTCTTCGACCGCGACTACAACCTGTGCATCGATTGCCGGCGCTGCCTGGTGGCTTGCAATGACGTGCGCGGTGTCGGCTGTCTCGAAGTCAAAGAAGTCGAAACCGCGCAAGGAGTGCGTCGCTATGTCGGCACCATCGCGCCAACTCTGATCGAATCCGGCTGCAAGTTTTGCCAGGCCTGCGTCACGGTCTGTCCGACCGGCGCTTTGACTGACCGCACGCTGGACCCGGCAAGACGGGAAGAAAGCATGGTCCCGTGTAAGTCAGCCTGCCCCGCGGGTATCGACGTGCCGCGCTATGTACAACTGGCGGCGCAAGGAAAGTATGGGGAAGCGATTGCCGTCGTGCGCGAAAAGCTGCCCTTCCCCGGCATCGTGGGGCGCGCCTGTTTTGCCATGTGCGAATCTGCTTGCCGGCGCGGGCAACTTGACGATCCACTCTCGATTCGTTCGCTCAAACGCATAGCCGCCGACAACGACACCGGACTCTGGCGGCAATTCTCGAAACAACTGCCGCCAACCGGGCACAAAGCAGCGGTCATCGGGGCCGGACCGGCGGGCTTGACCGTCGCCTATTACCTGGCGAAGAAGGGTCACAGCGTGACGGTTTTTGACGCCCAACCGGCGGCCGGCGGCATGGCGCGTTACGGCATACCGTCCTACCGCGTGCCGATCAAGGTCATAGACGACGAAGTATCCGAAGTGGAAAAATTGGGTGTCGAGTTCAGCTTCAATACCCTAGTGGACAGTGCCGACACCTTGTTCGACAAGGGCTACGAGGCAGTTTTCATCGGCATAGGCTGCCAGGGCGGTGACAAGCTGGCAATTCCTGGAGATGACCTCCCTGGTGTCGTCGACAGCCCCACCTATCTCAAGGCGGCGACCATGGGCCTGGTGAATACGCCCAATGGCATACAGACCGGCGCCAAGGTGGTGGTCATAGGCGGCGGCAATGTTGCCACCGACAACGCCCGCTCGTCGCTGCGCTTCGGTGCCTCGGTAGACATGGTCTATCGCCGCACACGCGAGGAAATGCCGGCGCGCGAAGAGGAGTTGGAGGGCTGTTTGGACGAAGGCGTGAACATGCGCTACCTGCTCGCCCCCAAGAAGATCGAAGCAGGACACAACGGTCATCGCCTGGCCATCACTTACGCGCGCATGGCGCTGGGCGAACCCGATGCATCCAAGCGTCGCCGCCCGGTCGATACCGGCGACGAAGTCTGCGAAGGGGCAGACCTTGTGATTGCCGCTGTCGGACAGTACCCGAATCGTTTCGAAGGCTTTGGTGTGCTGACCGACCAAAAGGGCCGCATCACGGTGCGAGAGGACTCCATGCTGTCAAGTCGTGCGGCTGTCTACGCCGGCGGCGACTGCGTCTTGGGACCGTCCACACTGATTGAGTCCATCGCCCAAGGCCGCGTGGCAGCAGCAGCCATGGATAAGCAACTTGGTGGCGATGGCAACATTGAAGAAAAATTACTGAACGACGGCTGGCAGAGCAGCCCCTTCCTGGGCAGTGACCCGGCCTTCAACCAGCAACGCAAGTTCCACCCGATTGTGCTGGACCCCGCGCAACGGGGTGGCTGGGTCGAGGTCGAGAAGGGCTTCGACGATGCCACGGCACGCGCCGAAGCCGCGCGCTGTTTCAAATGCAATCTGGCGCCAAAAATCACCGACGCGGTTTTGCCGCCCGAATCCTGGCTCGAATTTACGTCTCAGGTGATTAGCACCATTGGCGTTGAAGCCGGGGTTTTTCAACTGCTGGATGCCGACAAGAAAGTGCTCATGATCAAGGGCGTGGACAACCTGCACAAGGGTTTGAGCGAGCAGTTGGGAAGAAACGCCCAAGCTGTGGCTTTCACTTTTGAAGAGGCGGCGATGTACACCTCCCGTGAGTCGCAAATGATTCAGGCCTATCTGCAGGAGCACGGCAAGATGCCAGGCGGTGGCACTGACGAGTTGGACGATTTGTTTTAAGGCAAGGAGAAGGATTCATGGTCGCAGCGCAACAATTCCAGTTTATTCAGTACGGTGTCACCGACGCACTGGCAACGCTTGCCATCAATCGCCCCCCGTTCAATGTCCTCGACATTCCAACGATGGCTGAGGTCAACACCGCGCTTGACGCATGCATGCAAGACCGGTCGGTCAAACTGCTGGTGGTCACCGGTGTCGGCGAAAAAGCTTTTTCTGCGGGAGTGGAAGTTGCTGATCACACACCCGACAAGGTGGACCAGATGATCGAGGTCTTTCACGGTATCTTTCGCCGCCTGCAAAAAATGCCAATGCCCACCGTGGCCGCCGTCAACGGCGTGGCACTCGGAGGTGGCATGGAACTGGCCATCGGCTGCGACATGATCGTGGCGGTGGCTGGCGCCAAGTTTGGCCAGCCAGAGATCAAACTGGCGGTTTTTCCGCCGATCGCCGCTGTACTGCTGCCGCGGTTGATGCCGCCGGCGCGCGCCATGGAAGTGCTGCTCGGCGGCGAAAACTTCACGGCCGAAGAAGGTCTGGCCATGGGCCTCATCAATCGCGTTTTTGCACGCGAGAGCTTTGCCACCGATGTGCAGGCTTTTCTTGCGCCCTTCCTCAAGCATTCGCGCGTTGCGCTGCTTAGCACGCGCCGCGCCATGCGGGCGGCCGATGGCGAGACCTTCGCAGCGGCACTCGATACGGTGGAGCACATTTATCTCAAGGAACTGATGCAGACCGACGACGCCAAGGAAGGCCTGGCGGCTTTTCTGGAAAAACGCAAACCGCTCTGGCGCAATACCTGATCCGATCACAAATTTCATTCACCAAGGAACAAAACATGATTCCGGAATTCATCGATACCTGGCAAATGTCCGAGCCCGGCAAGTTGATAAAAACACGTATCCCGATGCCGGCGCTGCAAGTCGGCGATGTGGTGGTAAAGATCAGCGGCTGTGGCGTTTGCCATACCGATCTTTCGTACTTCTACATGGGCGTTCCAACGGTGCAAAAACCTCCCCTTTCCCTGGGGCACGAGATCAGCGGAGTGGTGATCGGTGGCGAAGCCGGCATGATCGGCAAGGAAGTGGTCGTCCCCGCCGTCATTCCCTGCGGCGACTGCGATCTGTGCAAGGGAGGCCGTGGCAACCGTTGCCTGGCGCAGAAAATGCCGGGAAACTCGATGGGGATTTATGGCGGTTTTTCGAGCCATATCGTGGTCCAGGCCAAGTTCCTCTGTCTGGTCGGCGAGCGCAAGAATGTCCCCCTCGAACACTTATCTGTGATTGCCGATGCAGTGACGACACCCTACCAGGCCGCCGTGCGGGCGAAGATTGGCAGTGGGGACCTGGTGGTGGTGGTTGGCGCCGCTGGCGGCGTTGGCAGCTTTATGGTGCAGGTGGCCAAGGGTATGGGCGCCAAGCTGATCGTCGGCATCGACGTCAACGCAGAAAAACTGCAGAAGATGGAAAGCTTTGGGGCAGATGCCACGATCAACCCGCGCGGCTTGAACACCAAAGAACTGAAGGAAAAATTCAAGGCGATAGCCAAGGCGGCCGGCGTATCGGCCAACACGGGCTGGAAGATCTTTGAATGCACCGGCACCAAGGCCGGACAGGAGACCGCCTTGTCGCTGCTTTCCTTCGTCGGAATGCTGGTGGTGGTTGGCTATGGCACAGACGAGACGAGCTATATGCTGTCCAAACTCATGGCGTTTGACGCCGAGATCATTGGCACCTGGGGTTGCACGCCGGACAAATATCCGGCGGTTTTGGCGATGTGCCTGGACGGTCGTATCCAACTCGAACCCTTTGTGGAAACACGACCCATGAGCCAGATCGAACAGGTTTTCGACGAAGCGCACCACGGCAAACTTCAGCGCCGCGTCATCCTCACCCCCGATTTCAATTAACCAAGAGAAAGAGAGAAATAATATGTCACTCAACTGGCTGCGCCGCGACAACGAACTGAAAGACCACGCTCTGCTTGGCGAGGAACATTTCGGTACTGAGGCCCCGTCTGTCATCTATGAAAGACGCCCGATAACCGACCCGCAGGGCAACACAGTGGCGGGACTGTTTTCATCCTGGATCATTCTCAATAATCCGGCACAGTACAACTCCTACACCACGGAAATGGTGAAAGCGGTGATTGCCGGCTTTCAACGCGCGTCGAGCGATCGCGCAGTCGTTGCCGTCGTATTCACTGCCGTCGGCGACAAGGCATTCTGCACCGGCGGCAACACCGCCGAGTACTCTGCATACTATTCCAAAAGACCGAATGAATACGGTGAGTACATGGATCTGTTCAATGCCATGGTAGACGGCATTCTCAATTGCAAGAAGCCTGTCATCTGCCGGGTGAACGGAATGCGTGTTGCCGGTGGCCAGGAAATCGGCATGGCAACTGACCTGACTGTCACTTCGGATATGGCGATATTTGGCCAGGCCGGCCCCAAGCACGGTAGCGCACCCGACGGCGGCTCGACCGATTTCCTGCCCTGGATGCTCAACATGGAAGACGCCATGTACAACTGCGTCTCCTGCGAGACCTGGAGCGCCTACAAGATGAAGGCCAAGAATCTGGTCACCAAGGTGGTCCCGGTCTTGAAGAAGGACGGGCAGTGGGTGAGAAACCCCATGGTGCGCACCGACGCCTACGTGGATGACGGCGAATTGGTTTATGGCGAGGCGGTCGCCCCTGATCAGGTGAAAGCAGCCAAGGAGCTGATGGCTCAATGCACGACAGACTTCAGCAAGCTCGATGCGGCAGTCAATGAACTGGTCTGGAAATTCACCAATCTCTTTCCGCATTGCCTGATCAAATCCATCGACGGCATTCGTGGCAAGAAGAAGTTCTTCTGGGATCAGTTCAAACTTGCCAACCGCCACTGGCTGGCGGCCAACATGAACCACGAAGCCTATCTCGGGTTCAATGCTTTCGATGCCAAGAAAGCCACCGGTAAAGACGTGATCGACTTCATCAAATACCGCCAACTGGTGGCCGAAGGGGCGCTGTTCGACGACAAGTTCGCTGAACAAGTCCTGGCGAAACCGAAAACCTGACATCATGCAACTCACTAGAAACAGACGATGGCACAAATCTATTCCTACGATGGCGTGGTTCCCGTCATTGACCCGAGCGCGTTCGTGCATCCCAGCGCAGTAGTCATTGGCGACGTCATCATCGGGCCGGGGGTTTACGTGGCACCGTGCGCTTCGCTGCGCGGCGACCTGGGGCGCATCGTCATTGGCGCCGGTTCCAATATTCAGGACTCGGCAGTGGTGCATGGTTTCCCTGGTACCGATACCGTGATCGAAGAAAACGGACATATCGGCCACGGCGCCATCATCCATGCATGCACCTTGCGTCGCAATGTTTTGGTCGGCATGAACGCGGTGGTGATGGATTTCGCAGAGGTCGGCGAATCTTCAATCGTCTCCGCCTCGGCCTTCGTCGCCGCAAAAAGCGTGATTCCTCCCAAGAGCCTGGCAGTCGGGGTACCGGCCAAAGTAATTCGCGCGCTGACGCAAGACGAGATGAGTTGGAAGTTGCAGGCCACCGCCACTTATCAGCAACTTTGTCTTGATTCACGGCGCTCCATGGTTCCGTGCATACCACTTGCCGCACCAGAGGCAGGACGTCGCCGCTGCACTGCGCTCGATGTGTTGCCACTGTCCGAATTCAAACTTCAAGTCGGGGACGAATAGCAAACCATGAATGAAATCCAAAATTTTATGATCGGCGATCATCGCCGCTGCGACGCCTTTTTTTCTGTCGCTGAGCGGGACGTAGCGGCACAGGCGTGGGACCGTGCCAATGACGCATTCGTCAGTTTTCGACATGCGATGCAGAATCATTTTGCGGCAGAAGAAGACGTCCTTTTTCCAGCGTTCGAGCTGAAGACCGGCATGACCATGGGACCGACCCAAGTGATGCGGGATGAACATGTTCAGATGAACGATCTCATGACGGCAGCGCACCAGTCTTTGCTGGCGAAAGATGCCGATGACTACTCTGGGAACAGCGAAACTTTGTTGATCATGATGCAACAGCACAACATGAAGGAAGAACACGTTCTTTACCCGATGTGCGACCAACATCTGGCAGATCAGGCAGCTCTATTGCTGCCGCAATTGGAACGGCGGCTTCTGTAAAAAAATGCAGGGTTGACGAATGAGGCATAGCAAGGCAAACAAGATCATCGACGGGCGCGGACTCGAGCCGCCGGAGCCTTTTGTTCTGACGATGGATGCACTCAACGCCAGCAGTTTAGGAGAAAAGGTGTTGCTTATTTTGTCGCGCGAACCCTACCCGCTATATGAGGCGCTGGATGTCAATGGTTTTTCGCATCAGACGCGGCGCGCGCCGGACGGTACTTTCGAGATTCTGAGCTGGCGAAATTCCGAATAATGCAAGCACTGTTGTCATTTGAGCAGGCGCCTCCCATCAGTGCGCCTCTGCGGTTTTTCCTCACGGCGCCGCTGTTCTCGATTCTTGCCGGCGTGTTGCTCCTGTACAGCGGCCCGGAAATATTCTCATCGCGCTGGACGCCCGCGGCGCTGGCGCTAACCCATCTGATCACCGTCGGCTTCATGCTGCAAGTGATGCTGGGCGCGTTGCAACAACTGCTGCCCGTTGTGGCCGGCGCAAATTTGGTTCGACCACAAACAATCGCAACACTTGTACATGCCACGATCACACCAGGCGCACTTTTTCTGGCCGCAGCATTTCTGACTTATGAGCCCTTGCTGTTTGGCTGTGCGGTCGCTTTTCTTGCGACCGGGGTAACGATTTTTGTCTGGGCAGCGGCGCGTGCCCTGTACGGTATTCCGACCTCCAATCCAACGATTCGCGGCTTCAAGCTGGCACTTCTGGGATTGAGCGTGACGGCCGTCTCAGGCCTGCTGTTGGCAGCTTCGCTGGGACTGTCACTTGATTTTCCGCTGGTTCAGCTCACCGATCTGCACCTGGGCTGGGGTTTAACGGCATGGGGTTGTAGCGTGCTTGCCGCGGTCAGCTTGGTGGCAGTTCCGATGTTCCAGCTTACCTCGGAATACCCGGTCTGGTTTGCGCGAAGCTTTGCCATGACGATCCTGGGCACTGTCTCACTGTGGACCATCACCGATCTGGCCGGATGGGAAACGCTATCAACTTTGTTTGCAGCGCTACTGGTCGCCTCGGGCGCCATGTTTTCTGTGATGACTCTGACAATTCTTCGACACAGCAAGCGCCCCAAACACGATGCATCACACCATTTCTGGAGGTTGGCCATGTCATCCGCATGCGTTGCATGTGCAGTGTGGTTTGCTGCCCGGTTCGTCGTTGAAATAGGCGGCTGGCAAGGCTGGCCGATCCTGTTTGCAGTGGTCTTGCTTTACGGTGGTTTCATTTCTGTCACCATCGGCATGCTCTACAAAATTGTCCCTTTTCTGGTCTGGCTGCATTTGCAGAACCTTGGCAAAGGCCGCGTGCCGGCACCCAACATGAAGAAAGTTTTGCCGCAGCTGCGCATAGACCGGCAGTTGCTCTGCCATATCCTGGCTTTCACCCTTTTGTTGCTCGCGGTTTTTTGGCCCAAGTGGTTTTTCTATCCGGCAGGTCTTGCGCTGATCATCGCCAACGGCTGGTTGCTGAGCAACCTGCATTATGCGTTCGCAATCTATCGAAATCACCTCGTCGCTTTCGAGCCCGCCAGTGTGAGCCCAGTTCGCAAAGAGGGCGCGTGAGATCTGGTGCCTGTACCATCTCTTTCTAGTACAAGGAGAAAATTGAATGCGCGTATTTCAAGTTGAAGGCGAATGGGGCATGGACCATCTCAAGCTGTCGCAGCGGCCGCAGCCTCAGGCCGGACCGGGGCAAGTGCTGGTGCGGATGAGGGCGTCTTCGCTCAACTACCGTGATCTGGTCGTGCCCGAGCGCGGCTATGGCAGTTATACCGGTAATTTGCCGCTGATTCCGGTCTCTGATGGGGTAGGCGTCGTGTCCGAGGTTGGCCCGGGCGTGCATCGAGTTGCGCCAGGGGACCGGGTTTGTCCAACTTTTTTTCAGGGTTGGTTTGGCGGTGCGCCAGACCTTGAACGGCTCACTCAATCGCTGGGCGGTCCGATTGACGGGACCATGACAGACATCATGTGCGTGTCAGAGCACGGCGTAGTCAAAGTTCCCGAATATTTGACCGACACCGAAGCCGCCAGTTTGCCCTGCGCTGCGCTGACGGCCTGGAGTGCCTTGACGACTGAAAGCAATGTCAAAGTTGGCGACCGTGTGCTGATTCAGGGCTGCGGCGGTGTAGCGCTGTTCGCGGTTCAGTTTGCCAAACTCCTGGGCGCTCACGTTACCGTCATTACATCGAACGAAGAGCGCATGAAACGAGTCCGGCAACTGGGGGCTGACGCAGCAATCAACTACCACGCAGTACCCGAGTGGGCCAAGGCAACGCGAGAAATTACGGCTGGCCGCGGTTATGACCTCATTATTGAATTGGGTGGCGAGAAGACATTGCCGCAATCCTTGCGCTGCATTCGACCGGGTGGCACGATCGCGATGATTGGCATTCTTTCAGGTAGTTCCATGGCGACTTCTTTGGGTCTCATCATCACCCGCCAAGTTCGGTTGCAAGGCGTCACCGTCGGTCACCGCGACGGCTTCGAAGCCATGGTGCGGGCCATGGATCAACACAAAGTCAAACCGATTGTGGATAGAGTCTTTGACTTTGCAGAACTGAAGGAGGCTATGGCTTACCTCAAGAGCGGAGCTCAGTTCGGAAAGGTGTGCATTGCCCATTGAGCCACCCTTGGCCGAACGGCTGCGCCCAAAAACCCTGGGTGAGGTGGTCGGTCAGCAGCACCTGCTGGGCGACGGCATGGCGCTGCGTCTGGCGTTTGAATCGGGCCAGCCGCACAGTTGCATCCTGTGGGGCCCGCCCGGAACCGGCAAAACCACCATTGCTCGCCTGATGGCCGACGCGTTTGATGCGCAGTTCATCACCATCGGTGCCGTGCTTGGGGGCGTCAAGGATATTCGCGAGGCGGTCGACAAAGCTCGACTGGCACAAGAGCAGAGCCGGCGCACGATTGTGTTTGTGGATGAGGTGCATCGCTTCAACAAGAGTCAGCAAGACGCCTTTTTGCCTCACGTGGAGAGCGGTTTGCTGACCTTTATCGGAGCCACCACCGAGAACCCGTCGTTTGAAGTCAACTCGGCCTTGTTGTCGCGTGCAGCGGTCTACGTGCTACAGCCGCTTTGCGAATCGGATTTGGCACAAATCATCGCCAAAGCTCTTGGGGTGCAAGCCATTGCAGCGATTGAAGACAAAGCGTCAGAGCGACTCATTGCTTACGCAGATGGCGACGCTCGGCGTTTGCTGAACACAATCGAGACACTGGCAGTGTCCGCCGTCCAGGAAAAGCTGGACCGCATTACCGATGTCTGGTTACTTAAGGTATTGGGTGAGCGCATGCGCCGCTATGACAAGGGCGGCGAGCAGTTTTATGACACCATTTCCGCTTTGCATAAATCGGTGCGCGGGAGCGATCCGGATGCCGCGTTGTACTGGTTTGTGCGCATGCTCGACGGCGGTGCCGATCCGCGCTATCTGGCCCGTCGCATGATTCGCATGGCGAGCGAGGATATTGGCCTGGCCGATCCACGTGCCTTGCGCCTGGCGCTCGATGCGGCCGATGTGTACGAGCGTCTGGGCACGCCGGAAGGCGAGTTGGCGCTGGCCGAGTGCGTCGTCTACCTGGCAGTCGCCGCCAAATCCAATTCGGTCTACAAAGCGTTCAACGCAGCCAAAGCCTTTGTCAGGCAAGACGGCACCCGGCCAGTTCCCATGCACCTGCGCAATGCCCCCACCAAACTCATGAAAGAACTGGACTATGGCAAGGGCTATCGCTACGCGCATGACGAGGAGGGCGGTTTTGCAGCGGGCGAACGTTACCTGCCCGAGGGCATGGCGGCACCTGGCTTCTATCGCCCGGTCGAACGCGGTCTTGAAATCAGGATCGCAGACAAGTTGCGACAACTAAAAAAGCTGAACAATCAAGTCGACTGATGCACCGTAATACTTGCTGATGAAGTTTCAGGTCGAGGGTAAACCCGGCTGATTACGGGGCACCGGGTGGCTTTCCCTTCGCTACAATCGCCTCCAGCAATCTGCCGGTAGCGTTAATCTGGTCGCGATGTTGGCAGGTTTTTTGCTTTGAAATTGGTAAAGATCACAAGGCCGCGCCGCTCGTCAGTCATGGGGTGACTCCTGCGCCGACCAACTATCGGAGAAGTCAATGGATACCTTCATACAGCAGATCATCAACGGTCTGGTGTTGGGCAGTATGTATGCTTTGGTGGCACTCGGCTACACCATGGTGTACGGCATCATCGGGCTGATCAACTTTGCGCACGGTGAAGTTCTGATGGTTGGCGCCCTGACCAGCTGGACCATCATTGGCCTGATGAAGGAAGCGATGCCGGGTACGCCCGGCTACGTCGTTCTTTTTGTCTCTCTGATTATTGCCTGCGTGGTTGCCGCGACGCTTAACTTTGTGATTGAAAAAGTGGCCTACCGGCCGTTGCGCAACAGCCCAAAACTGGCGCCGCTGATCACCGCCATTGGTATGTCCCTGCTGTTGCAGACGCTGGCCATGATCATCTGGAAACCGAACTACAAACCCTATCCCACCTTATTGCCAAATACGCCGTTCGAAATCGGTGGTGCTGTAATCTCTCCGACTCAGGTGTTGATTTTGGGCATGACTGCGGTGTCGCTGGCGCTACTGATGTGGCTGGTGAATTACACCCGACTGGGGCGTGCCATGCGTGCCACCGCCGAAAATCCACGGGTGGCAGCGTTGATGGGTGTGAAACCTGACTTTGTGATTTCTGCGACCTTTGTCATTGGGGCGGTACTGGCCGCTATCGCCGGTGTCATGTGGGCTGCCAACTACGGCACGGTGCAGCACACGATGGGCTTTTTGCCCGGTCTCAAAGCTTTTACTGCGGCAGTATTTGGTGGTATCGGCAACCTGGCCGGTGCTGTCGTGGGCGGTATCTTGCTGGGCTTGATCGAGTCGCTCGGGGCCGGCTACATCGGTGCTTTGACCGGGGGCGTTCTGGGCAGCCAGTACTCGGATATTTTTGCCTTCATTGTTCTGATCATCATGTTGACTCTGCGGCCCTCAGGCCTGCTGGGTGAGCGTGTGGCAGATCGCGCCTGAGGAATACCGTCATGAAACAAAAAAAACAGATAGTCGTCTTCCTGCTGGCGGCCGTCGGCCTGATTGTTTTACCGATATTTCTGCAAGGTTTTGGTAACGCCTGGGTTCGCATTGCCGACATGGCCCTGCTTTACGTTTTGCTGGCACTGGGACTCAATATCGTCGTTGGCTACGCTGGCTTGCTCGATCTTGGCTACGTCGCTTTTTTTGCCATCGGCGCGTACATGTATGGGCTACTGGCATCGCCTCACCTGATCGACACGTTTCCATGGATTGCGGCGATGTTCCCGGGCGGCATGCACCTGCCGTTGTGGATCGTGGTTCCGGCCGCGGCCGGGTTGGCCGGATTTTTCGGCCTGCTGCTGGGAGCGCCGACACTGCGTTTGCGGGGCGACTATCTGGCCATCGTGACGCTTGGTTTCGGCGAAATCATTCGGGTCTTCATGAACAATCTGGATCAGCCAGTCAATATTACCAACGGCCCCAAAGGACTGGGTCAGATTGATTCTTTGAGTTTCTTCGGGTTGAACCTGGGCAAGAAAATTGCCATTGGCGACTTCGAATTGGCCTCCGTATCACTTTACTACTATCTATTTCTGATGCTGGTACTGTTTAGCGTGGTGATCTCTCATCGGCTCCAGCTGTCTCGGGTGGGCCGCGCCTGGATGGCCATTCGCGAAGACGAAGTCGCCGCTAAAGCTATGGGCATCAATACCCGCAACCTGAAGCTGCTGGCGTTCGGCATGGGCGCGACTTTTGGTGGTGTTTCAGGTGCCATGTTTGCTTCATTCCAGGGCTTCATTTCACCCGAGTCTTTCAGCTTGATGGAGTCGGTGATGATTGTCGCGATGGTGGTGCTGGGTGGCATTGGACATTTGCCTGGAGTCATTCTGGGCGCCGTGCTACTTTCAGCGTTGCCAGAGGTATTGCGCTATGTAGCCGGACCGCTGCAGGCCATGACAGAAGGGCGTCTGGACGCATCGATTTTGCGTCAGCTATTGATTGCGCTGGCCATGATCGGTGTCATGTTGTCGCGTCCACGCGGCTTGTGGCCGTCGCCGGATCATGGCAAGTCGCTGCAAAATAGCAAGTAGGAACGAACATGACAGATACTGTACTGAAAGTGGCTGGCGTTTCGAAGCGATTTGGTGGTCTGCAGGCGTTAAGCGACGTCGGCATCACGATCAAGCGGGGCCAGGTTTATGGTCTGATCGGTCCCAACGGCGCCGGCAAAACCACATTTTTTAATGTGCTGACCGGCCTTTACGCACCCGATAGCGGCAGCTTTGAGCTGGCTGGCAATACTTATCAACCAAGTGCTGTGCACCTGGTGGCAAAAGCCGGTATTGCGCGGACCTTCCAGAACATTCGCTTGTTTTCCGAAATGACTGCGCTGGAAAACGTCATGGTGGGACGCCACATCCGCACCCATTCTGGTTTGCTGGGCGCGATTTTTCGCACCCCCGGTTTCAAAGCGGAAGAAGCTGCCATCGCCCAGCGCGCACAAGAGTTGCTGGAGTATGTCGGCATTAGTCGATTTGCCGACTACAAGGCGCGCACACTCAGTTATGGTGACCAGCGGCGCCTTGAAATTGCACGTGCATTGGCGACCGATCCTCAACTCATCGCGCTGGATGAGCCGGCGGCCGGAATGAACGCCACCGAGAAGGTTTTGTTGCGAGAACTGATAGACAAAATTCGCAACGACAACCGCACCATTTTGCTGATCGAGCACGATGTCAAACTGGTGATGGGCTTATGTGACCGCGTGACAGTGCTCGACTACGGCAAGCAAATCGCAGAAGGTACACCGGCCGATGTGCAGAGAAACGAAAAAGTAATTGAGGCCTATCTTGGCACCAGTGGGCATTGACATGACAAATATTCTTCTTAAAGTGACGGGCCTCAAAGTGGCGTATGGCGGCATTCAGGCCGTCAAGGGCGTTGATTTCGAAGTACACGAAGGGGAATTGGTGTCGCTTATCGGCTCCAACGGCGCTGGTAAAACGACCACCATGAAGGCCATCACGGGAAGCCTGCCCATGAACGCTGGGGACATTGAGTACCTGGGCAAGAGTATTCGCGGCCAGGGTCCTTGGGACCTGGTCCGACAAGGCCTGGCGATGGTGCCCGAGGGCCGGGGGGTTTTTACCCGAATGACCATTGTCGAGAATTTGCAAATGGGTGCCTACATTCGCACTGACAAAGAGGCCATTGCGGCTGATCTGGAAAAGGTGTTCGGCATTTTTCCGCGGCTCAAAGAACGTCGTAATCAGTTGGCAGGTACTTTATCCGGTGGCGAGCAGCAAATGCTGGCGATGGGTCGTGCGCTGATGAGTCGTCCAAAAGTGTTGTTGATGGACGAGCCGTCGATGGGCCTGTCGCCTCTTATGGTGGACAAAATCTTCGAAGTAGTACGTGATGTCTACGCACAGGGCGTGACGGTATTACTGGTCGAGCAAAATGCCAGTCGCGCACTGGCCATTGCCGACCGCGGCTATGTCATGGAGTCTGGCCTGGTGACTATGTCGGGCGACGCCAAGGAGATGCTTAACGATCCCAAAGTGCGGGCTGCTTATCTGGGTGAATGAATTCACTGAGCCCGCTTTGCCAATAGCAAGGCCAGCCTGTTGTGCCGCTCAATCAACGGCGCCTGTTCCAGAGTTACCAACTGGCCGTCGCGTACTATCACACGGCCATTGACCACCGTATAAGCTGCCTGAGGACTGGCGCACAGTAGCAAGGCGCCTACCGGGTCGTGCACGGCAGCGCCGGCAAAGGCTAGCGTGTCGAGATCAAACAAGGCCAGATCGGCGCACATGCCCGGCGCCAGGTGACCAATGTCGGTGCGACCCAACACCTGAGCCCCACCGCGGGTCGCCAGGGTCATGGCATCGCGAGCCGTCATTTCAGCGGGGCCGAGGTCGCAGCCGAAGTAGGTGTGGGGTGCGCCGCCCGGACTGGTGCGCGTCTCAGGTTCTTGCATGGCGCGGCCAACTCTGGCCAGTAGCAGGGCCTGCCGTGCCTCGTTCACCAAGTGCGCCGCGTCGTTGCTGGCGCTGCCATCCACGCCCAGACCCACCGGTACACCGGCGTTCAGCATTTTGCGAATCGGTGCAATACCCGACGCCAGGCGCATATTGCTGCACGGGCAATGGGCGACACCGGTGCGACTGGCAGCAAACAGGCTGATCCCTTCATCATCGATTTTTACGCAGTGGGCGTGCCACACGTCGTGCCCGAGCCAGTCCAGGTCTTGCGCGTATTGCGCGGGAGTGCAATTGAATTTTTCTCTGGAGTAGGCAATGTCGTGATCGTTCTCGGCCAGGTGCGTGTGCAGGCGCACACCATAACTGCGGGCCAGACTGGCCGACTCACGCATCAGGTCACGGCTGACAGAAAAGGGTGAGCAGGGCGCTACCGCAACGTTGACCATGGCACCGTGTGTGGCGTCATGCCAGGTCTCGATCAGTCGCTGGCTATCCTTGAGGATAAAGTCTTCCCGTTCTACCACGGCGTCGGGTGGCAGACCGTCTAGTGATTGACCCACGCTCATGCTGCCGCGGGTGGCCACAAAACGCATACCGATTTCAGCCGACGCTTCAATGCTGTCGTCCAGCCGCACACCATTGGGGTAGAGGTAGAGATGGTCGCTGCTGGTGGTGCAGCCGCTCAGCAACAGCTCCGCCATGGCGGTCTGGGTGGACACACGCACCATCTCGGGCGTCAATTCAGCCCAGATCGGGTACAGTCCGCGCAGCCAGCCAAACAGTTCGGCGTTTTGCACTGCGGGAACAGCCCTTGTCAGACTCTGGTACATGTGGTGATGGGTGTTGATAAGGCCAGGTGTCACCAGGTGCTTGCTTGCGTCAATCACCTCGTCAGCTGTTTGCGGCAACGCCTCAGCGGCACCGATGGCTTCGATGCGGTGTCCGCGGATAAACAGCGAGGCGCCCTGAAGCTCGCGGGCACGGATCGGATCAGCGTTGTCGAAGGTTGCAACGCAGCGGGCGTTGCGAATGAGCAGGGTAGACATAATTGGGTCTCGCAAGGGGTACCAGGTCGACATTGGTTAAGGTCAATGATTTTCACGTTACGCTGGTTTTGTAGGGTTTTTACTCAAGTTTGTTTGATTTCCATCAAGGTCGTGGGGGCTTAAGCGCGGCAAAGTGCTGGTCATGCTACCTGCCCAAACCCTTGACATCGCTGTCGAACGACATGTCGCTCCCCGTGGCGAGCTCTTGCTTAGGCGTGCTGTGGCCTCGCCGTGGGTCAGCTATATCGAGTCGGGACGTGTTGCTTTAGGGGTGATGGAGGGCGATGTCATGGAGCATCAGCTGGGCGTGGTTGAGGGGCCTTGCTGGCTGGAGGCTACTTCGGCGGTGCTGAACCTCGCGCATGCAGTAGACGCCGTTTCGGAAACCGAAGTCCTTTTGCGGCGAGTGCCGCTGGCTGACTTTCGCCGTTCACTCGCTGCTATGTCAGTCGCTGCCCAGGACGTGCTGCATGATGTGGCGATGGCGCATCGCCAGCAAACCGAATTTACTGTCAGTCGTTTGGCCAAAGACGCCGAGGCGCGCTGTGCCGAGTGGCTGCTACGCCATGCTCAAATTTGTGACAAAGGCGGCATGGCGGTAACACTGCAGCAGCGCAAACGTTCCATCGCAGCCCAGTTGGGCATTGCTCCAGAGACGTTGTCCCGAGTGCTGCGCCACTTGCGTGAACGCAGCCTGATCAGCGGCTCCGGGAGACTGTTGAATCTGGTTGACCCGGGCGCTCTGCGATCACTGGCCGGCGTCTGATCCGGCCCGGCGTCTAAACGTGCAGGGCGTGGCCTAGCGCACGCATGGCAGCTTCCTGCACCGCCTCGCCCAGGGTCGGGTGAGCATGAATGGTGCCAGCCACATCTTCCAGGCAGGCGCCCATCTCGATCGAATGCGAAAACGCGGTGCTCAGCTCCGACACGCCAACACCCACCGCTTGCCAACCGACAATCAGGTGGTTGTCGCGCCGGGCCACGACACGCACAAAACCATCACTGGCCTCGAGGGTCATGGCGCGCCCGTTGGCAGCATACGGAAAGCTGGCGTGAATGCAATCCAGCCCGGCCAGTGCCGCCTCCTGTGGTGATTGTCCCGCAACCACCAGTTCGGGGTCGGTAAAACACACCGCAGCAATCGCTGTTGGTGAAAAGTGGCGCCGCTTACCGGAGATGATTTCAGCCACCATCTCGCCTTGCGCCATGGCACGGTGCGCCAGCATCGGTTCGCCCGTCAGATCGCCAATGGCCCAGACATTGCGCATGGAGGTTTGGCACTGGTCGTTCACCTTGACGGCGCGGCCCTTCATTTCCAGCATCAGACCCTCCAAGCCCCAGCCGTGCGTGTTGGGAACACGGCCAATCGCCACCAGCACCTGTTCGGCGGCCAGCGTACTGGCACGCCCTGATGCGTCGAGAACGCGCACGCCGGCGCTGTCAAGTCCCTGCACCTGGCAGCCCAGGTGCACTTGCACGCCCAGTCTGCGCAGCGAATTGGCCACCGGCTTGGTCAGCTCTTCGTCATAGAGCGGCAGGATGCGGTCCTGCGCTTCAACGACCGTCACGTCAGCACCGAGCTTGCGGTAGACCAGGCCGAGCTCCAACCCGATGTAGCCGGCGCCGACCACCAACAGCGTTTTCGGCACCCGCTCGGGCGACAGCGCCTGGCGCGACGAAATCACCTTACCGCCAAAAGGCATGCCGGGCAGCCCGAGCTCGACCGAGCCGGTTGCCAGCAGCAGGTGTTCGCACTGGATACGTATCGACTCAGCGTTGCCCTTGCCGAGGTCCACATCGACCGTCTTGCCGTCGACCATACTCGCCTGGCCCTTGACCACCTTGACGCCATGCTTTTTGAGCAGGGCGCCGACGCCACCAGTTAGCCGCGCCACAATGCCGTCCTTCCAGCGCACCGTCTGGGCGATGTCGATATGCGCTTTGTCCACGTGAATGCCCAGCGTGTTGTCGCCCATGAAGTGGTGCGCCTGGTGGTAGGCGTCGGCGGCGTGGATCAGTGCCTTGGAAGGAATGCAACCGATGTTCAGGCAGGTGCCGCCCAGGTGATCGGCTTCCACCAGCGTAGTGGCAATGCCCAGTTGTGCGGCGCGGATGGCGGCCACGTAGCCGCCGGGGCCGCCGCCAATGATCAGCAGCTTGGTTTGTTGTGCATCCATTGCTTACTCCAGGAACAAGGTGGCGGGAGACTCCAGGTAGCCCCGCAGCAGTTGCACAAACTCGGCGCCGTGCATGCCGTCGACAACGCGGTGGTCGAAGGACGACGACAGGTTCATCATCTTGCGCACCACCACCGCACCAGCGCGCACCATGGGGCGCTCCACCATGCGGTTGACGCCGACGATGGCCACTTCCGGGTGGTTGATCACTGGCGTGCTGACGATGCCGCCGAGTGCGCCCAGGCTGGTGATGGTGATGGTTGAGCCGCTGAGCTCCTCGCGCGTCGCGCGGCCAGAGCGCGCCGCCTCGCTCAGCCGTGCCACCTCAGTGGCGGCATGCCAGACGTCGAGCGTCTCGGCGTGGCGTATCACCGGCACCATCAGGCCGCCTTCAGACTGCGTGGCGATCCCCAGATGGACCGCTTCATAGCGCGTGACCAGGGCCGCCTCGTCGTCGTAACGCGCGTTGATCTGGGGGAACTGGCGCACCGCCAGCACAATGGCGCGCACCAGGAAGGGCAGCAGTGTCAGGCGTGCACGCTGCCCGGTGTACTGGGTGTTGAGCTTGCCGCGCAGGTCTTCCAGCTCGGTCACATCGACTTCCTCGACATAAGTGAAATGCGGGATGCGGCGCTTGGCCTCCTGCATCTTTTGCGCGATCTTGCGGCGCAGGCCGATGACCGGCACCGCCACCTCGGCATGGCGCTGGCGGTAACGCTGATCGCTGGCTGGCGCGGCCTGGGCATGGCCCGCACGTGCGGCAAAGGCGTCCAGGTCCTGCACCGTGATGCGTCCCGCCGGGCCGCTGCCCGGCACAAAACGCAGTTCGATGCCGGCGTCCCAGGCGCGTTGGCGCACCGCCGGTGAAGCCAGCGGCCTGTCGCCCGGTTGCCGCGCTTTGACAGCGGTGCCATTGGGGCGGGTTGGCGTTGCTTGGGTCGGTGCCAGCGGGGCGGCGGCTAGCGCAAGCGGCGTTCTGGCAGCCGCCTTTGGTGGCGCGGCCGGGGCGGCCGGGGTCGCCGTTTGAGCGGGGACGGCGACAGCTTCGTTCTTGAGATTGCCAAGGCCTTCGACTTCGATGCGAATCAGCTCGGAACCGACTGCCATCACCTGGCCGACACTGCCGCCCAGGGCCAGCACGGTACCGGCCACCGCCGACGGGATCTCGACTGTCGCTTTGTCGGTCATCACGTCGGCCAGCAACTGGTCGGCGGTGACAACATCGCCCACCTTCACATGCCAGGCGACAAGCTCGACCTCGGCAATGCCTTCGCCGATGTCCGGCATCTTGATTGTGTGAATGCCCATCATGCCTCCAGCGTACGTTTGAGTGCGGCACCGACCCGGGTGGGGCCCGGAAAATAGTCCCACTCCTGGGCATGTGGGTAGGGTGTGTCCCAGCCGGTGACGCGCTCGATGGGCGCCTCCAGGTGGTAGAAGCAGTGCTCCTGGATCAGCGACACCAGTTCCGCGCCGAAGCCGCAGGTGCGCGTCGCCTCATGCAGCACAACGCAGCGCCCGGTTTTCTTGACCGAGGCAACAATGGTGTCCAGGTCAAGCGGCCAGATGCTGCGCAAGTCGATGATCTCGGCATCGATGCCGGTCTCGGCGGCGGCCGCTTCGGCGACAAAAACCATGGTGCCGTAGGTCAGCACCGTCAGTGCCTTGCCGGGCCTGAAGATCGAGGCGGTGTCGAGCGGCACGGTGTAATAGCCGTCCGGCACTTCACCCATCGGATGTTTAGACCAGGGCACCACCGGCTTGTCGTGGTGGCCATCAAACGGCCCGTTGTACAGTCGCTTGGGTTCCAGGAAAATCACCGGGTCGTCGTTCTCGATCGATGCAATCAGAAGGCCCTTGGCGTCATACGGGTTGGACGGCATCACTGTGCGCAGGCCGCAGACTTGTGTGAACAAGGCCTCCGGGCTCTGGCTGTGCGTTTGCCCGCCGTAAATACCGCCGCCACAAGGCATGCGAATGGTGATCGGTGCCGTAAAGTCACCGGCCGAGCGGTAACGCAGACGTGCCGCTTCCGACACGATCTGGTCGCTGGCCGGATAAAAGTAGTCGGCGAACTGAATTTCGACCACCGGGCGCAGTCCGTAGGCGCCCATGCCCACCGCCGTGCCCACAATGCCGCCCTCGGAGATCGGTGCATCGAACACGCGTGAGCTGCCGTACTTCTTTTGCAGGCCTTCGGTGCAGCGGAACACGCCGCCAAAATAGCCGACGTCCTGGCCGTAAACGACCACGTTGCTGTCGCGTTCCAGCATCACATCCATGGCCGAACGCAGCGCCTGGATCATTGTCATCGGGGTGGTGTTCATGATCAGATTCCCAACTCTTGACGCTGGCGGCGCAAGTGCGCAGGCATGTCCTTGTAAACATCCTCAAACATGGCGGCCGGGCTTTGCATGTGGCCATCGGCCAGCGAGCCATAGCTCTCGGCTTCTTTTTGCGCCGCTGCTACCAGGGCTTCAACTTCTTTTTGCGTCGCGTCATGCTCTTCGTCAGACCACGCACCCAGACCGATCAAATGTTGCTTCAGGCGCCCAATTGGATCCCCCAGCGGAAAGCGTGCCGCATCGTTCGCCGGACGGTATTTGCTGGGGTCGTCGGAAGTCGAGTGTGGGCCGGCCCGGTACGTCACCCATTCAATCAGCGTTGGCCCCAGATTGCTGCGGGCGCGCTCAAGAGCCCATTTCGATGCGGCATAAACCGCCAGAAAATCATTGCCATCAACGCGCAGCGAGGCGATGCCGCAGCCCACGCCACGTGCCGCAAAGGTCGTGCCTTCACCTCCGGCGATAGCCTGGAAAGTGGAAATAGCCCACTGGTTATTGACCACATTCAAAATGACTGGCGCACGATAGACGTGAGCAAAGGTCAGGCCGGTATGAAAGTCGGCCTCGGCCGTGGCGCCGTCGCCGATCCAGCTTGATGCGACCTTGGTGTCTCCTTTGATGGCCGAAGCCATGGCCCAGCCCACCGCCTGAATCACTTGCGTCGCCAGGTTGCCCGAGATCGAGAAGAAGCCCTGCTTTTTGCTGGAGTACATGACCGGCAGTTGGCGTCCCTTGAGAGGGTCGTTCTGATTGGAAAAAAGCTGACAGATCATGTCCACCATCGACACATCTTCGCGCGCCAGCAACAGACCCTGCTGCCGGTAAGTGGGGAAGCACATGTCACCGTCGCTCAAGGCGAAAGCATGGGCCGTGGCAATCGCCTCCTCACCCAGGCATTGCATGTAGAAAGACATCTTCTTTTGCCGCTGTGCAATCAGCATGCGTGCGTCGAAGGCACGTGTTTTGATCATGGCGCGCAAACCGCGGCGCCACAGATCCACGTCTTCGGGTGGTGCCCAGGGTCCGACGGCGCGCCCCGCGTCGTCCAGCACGCGAATCAGCGTGAACGCCAGATCACTGGTCTGTGTCGGCAGGGCATCCACTGGTGGTCGTCGAACCGTGCCGGCGGCAGAAATGGGGAGGTAAGAAAAGTCTGTGTCATGGCCTGGTCGCCCGGTGGGCTCAGGGACATGCAGACGAAGGGGTTCGTGCTGTGGCATCGGCATTTCTCCTCGCAGGCTTGTGTCCTGCATCAGATTCTGGGGGCTCGGTACAGCGTCAGGCGGGTAGCTTTGCGGTGACCGGACAATGCGGCAATGGTAGCGGGATCACCGCGTTCATGGCGTGCGACGTGGAGCATACCGGATTTTGATTCGGGTCCGACTGCAACCCGAGACCGCGCCTAGCGTTCCACCTACATTCTTGTGCGGTTTTCTACCTGATCCG
>SESD01000202.1_pt1 | contig 36854 bp, 37 predicted proteins | sample 3171411 | NCBI WGS metagenome assembly SESD01 (sample SAMN06051880, study PRJNA518727) | freshwater metagenome | biome: subpolar coniferous forest; feature: holomictic lake; material: water; isolation source: holomictic Lake 442, 16.5 m depth | place: Canada: near Kenora, Ontario | collected...
TTCCGAACACACCATTTTTTATCTTTCATTTCTAATCTAAAAATTTTATGACAAACATTTATTCTCTTGCTGTTGAAGGTGTACAAAAATTGATTCCTTACAAAGCGGGCAAGCCGATTGAAGAATTAGAACGTGAATTAGGAATTTCTAACATTGTGAAACTTGCGTCTAACGAAAACCCATTAGGCATTGGCGAAAAAGCACGCGCCGCAATTCAAAATGCAATGGAGAATTTAGCGTTATATCCTGACGGCAGCGGTTTTCATTTAAAAAATACGTTGGCAAAAAAATACGCGGTTTCAATGGAGCAAATCACTCTTGGTAATGGTTCAAATGAAATTTTGGAATTGGTCGCTCGTGCTTTTTTAACAACTGAAAACGAAGTTATTTTTTCACAACACGCCTTTGCCGTTTATCCAATTGTGACACAAGCCGTGGGCGCAAAAGCGGTGGTCACGCCAGCGTTGAATTACGGACATGATTTAATTCAAATGTTAGATCGTGTGACTGCGAAAACCCGCATCGTATTTATTGCCAATCCAAATAATCCGACAGGCACATTGCTTAAACAAGAAGCGATTGAACATTTTATAAATCTTTTACCCGAACACGTTATTTGCGTATTGGACGAAGCCTATTTTGAATTTGTCAGCCAAATCGAAACGGTTGATTCGGTTTCATGGTTAAAAAAATTCCCAAATTTAATTATTACGCGCACTTTTTCAAAAGCCTACGGTTTGGCGGGTTTGCGTGTCGGTTACAGTTTGTCGAATGTCGAAATCGCCGACTTATTAAATCGTGTTCGCCAGCCGTTTAACAATAATTCACTGGCGTTAGCGGCAGCTGAAGCGGCATTAAATGACGAGGAACACGTTCGCATAACCGTCGAAAATAATACATTCGGCATGAAGCAACTCACAGACAGTTTTAAAGCATTAAATCTAACGTGGATTCCATCAGCGGGTAATTTTGTTTCTGTTGATTTGAAACAAGCAGGTTTGCCAATTTATGAAAAATTGTTACGAAAAGGCGTGATTGTTCGTCCTGTGGATGTGTATGAAATGCCGAATTTTTTACGCATCAGCATCGGTACGCCCACTGAAAATGCAAAATTTTTAAAGGCATTAAAGGAAGTTTTAACGAATGTTTAAAAAAATATGCGTCATTGGCGTGGGTTTGATTGGTGGTTCGATTGCAAAAGCCGTTCGGGCAAATAATTTAGCGGAAAAAATTGTCGGCTTTGGACGTTTAGACGATATTGAAAATTTGCAACTCGCGAAAGATTTAAACGTCATTGATGAGTTTTACATCGAAATTGAAACAGCTATTTTAAACGCAGACTGTGTCATTATTGCCACGCCAGTTGCGGCAACTCAAAATATCTTAAAAATGCTCAAACCATTTTGGTCAACGCAAACTGTTTATTTCGATGTCGGCAGCACGAAAGGCAATGTGATTGCAGCGGCAGAAAAAGTTTTTGGTTTTGTACCAGATAATTTCATTCCCGCTCACCCGATTGCAGGTGCTGAAAACAGTGGCGTTCAAGCGGCATTAGTCGATTTATTTTTGAACAAACGCTTAATTCTTACGCCTGTTGAAAATACAAATGCCGAAACATTACAAAAAACGCAGCAATTTTGGGAAAAAATCGGTGCGTTGGTTTCGATTATGGACGTGCAACAACATGACAGTGTTTTAGCGGCAACAAGCCATTTACCGCATATTTTAGCGTTTGGTTTGGTAGATATGTTGGGGCGACGTGATGAACAAGAAGAGATTTTTAAATATGCGGCGGGAGGATTCCGAGATTTCACGCGTATCGCATCAAGTGATCCAACCATGTGGACAGCGATTTGTGAAGCCAATAAAACCGAACTTTTGCCGCTATTAGAACAATTCAAAACCGAAATTACCGCCATTCAGAATTTAATTGAAACTGGTGATAATGCAAAACTTTTTGAATTGTTCATTTATGCAAATACGGCACGAGAACGGTTTTTAAAGCAAACTTGAATTTATTGGAAATTAATCTTCGTGTTCAATGAAATCAACACGCACACTCGCGTTAAATTCTTTACTGCCTATCTTTAGCGATTCTGATAAATTTTCAATCAAAGCATCAGCGACTTTTTCAGCATTGTCTTGTGTGTGAAGACTTTCCAATAAAACGACAAAGCTATTATTGTGAATTTTTGCAACGGAATCACCATCGCGTAATCGTTGACGAATAGATTGCTCAATTTTTCGCAATAATCGTTCACCTTCCGTCTCACTTGAATCATCCAAATCGCTAAAATCAAGTGTCAACATAGCGATGTGCTTGCCTTTGCGACGTTCTACATCAAATTGATGTTTTAATTGTGTCATGGTGTTTTCCTTTTATTAACAAAGTGAATTTTAAATGATTCGTCACACATTTATTTGAAATTTCATTTGCGATTATACATATCAAAATACCGAATCCATAAAACTCCAATACTTTCCGTTTATTTTTCGCAAACTTTCAACTTTGACACTTTCTGAATTCAAATGAACATTTAACGCGCCACTGTTTGCGCTAGTGAAAAATTTTGCATTGATGGCTTGATAACGCGCCAAAACCTCTTTGCTTGGATGATGAAATTGATTGCGATAACCCGAAGGAATCAAAATTATGTCAGGTTTCACTGCTTCCAAAAATGCCATTGTTGACGATGTTTTACTTCCGTGATGTGGCGCAACTAAAACGTTTGCAGGTAATTTTTCAGGCGCATTTTCAACTAACCAATTTTCAGCTGTGGCTTCAATATCACCTGTTAATAAAACGGCGTTTTGTTCTGTTTCGATTTTCAATACACACGAATTATTGTTATCACCTTCAAACGTTTTTGCGGGTGAAAGCACGGTGAAAATCACGCCGTCCCACGTCCAATTTTGTCCTGTTTCGCAAATTGTCGTTTGATACGGCATAAATTTTTCTGGCACACTCGTTAAAATTTCTTCAACGTTTAATCCTTCCAAAACCGATTTCGCGCCACCAATATGATCATTATCACCATGACTGATTAACAACGTATCCAGTTTTTTCACGTTTTGATAGCGAAAAAAAGGCAAAACAACATTTTTCCCCATATCGCCGCCCCCATTCGGAAATTTTGCGCCCGCATCATAAAGTAATTGATGATTTTCAGTCTGTACCGCCACGGATAAACCTTGCCCAACATCCAAAACCGTCACCATCGCTTCGCCGTAATGTAATTTTGGAATAATCGGAAATAACAACGGCAAATTTAAAATCAAACCTAACCAACGCACGGGAATACCTCTTGGAGCAAATAACCACAACAAACCCAAACACGCCAAAATCAGCGTGAAAAATGACGGTGGCGGCGAATCAATAACTGCATTCGGCAAGGTTTGTGCGAATTCAAAACCTTTCATTAACCACTGTAAAACAAATTCTAACGCCACAAAAAATTTATCTGCCAACCACGGAAAAGAAAACATTAACACAACGTGAATTAACGCAAACGGCACAACAACTAATTCGACAATTGGCACCGCAATAAAATTTACCAGCGGTGAAATCAGCGACGTTTGCCCAAAAAAGAATAACAATAATGGCGATAAACCCAATGAAACCGTGAGTTGAATATCCACGCCATTCAACCAATTCGGCGGCGATTTTAAACGCCCTGCAATACGATACAAAATCAGCGCAACCGCTAAAAATGACAACCAAAAACCAATCGACAATAACATTGTCGGATTGAAAATCAGCATCGCTAGTAACGCAATCGCGAAACTTTGTAACGGACTTAATTGTCGTTGAAAAAAATTCGCCACCATGACAAGTCCTAGCATAATCACCGCCCGTTTTGTCGGAACCACATAACCCGCCAAACTCGCGTAACTTATCGCGGTCAATAAACTGGCTAACGCAGCAGCGCGTGGCGGCGAAAAACGTAAAATGTTTAAATGTGTCCAAAGTTTCAACGTTAGCCAATAAATTAAACCCGCGACCAACGCGATATGCGAACCTGAAATCACAATTAAATGCGTCGTTCCCGTAATCCGAAATGTATCCCAATTTTTAGGCGTTAAACCATTATCATCACCAATCGATAACGCTTTTAATAACGCCACGCTGATATTTTCGCCATAATTTTTGGTTAACGTTTCGCCAATAATTTGCCGACAACGGTTGATATTAAAAACAGACGATTCCGAAATAAAAATCGGCGACTCTTTTGTCACATTTCCCGTCGCGCCAATGCCTTGCATGAATAACCAGCGTTCATAATCATTGCCACCTACGTTAAAATTAGCGTGTGGACGTTTTAATTTCGCCGTAAATGTCCATTGTTCGCCAGCGTGTAAAATAGTGGTTGGTTCGTACCAACTGAGCTTTATTTTTTCGGGCAATTTTTCGTTTGATTTTAAAATAGTGAATTCAAAATTAGCACGTTGTCGATTTTGGTCAGGTAAGTTGGAAATTTTGCCTGTAATCGTGAGCGGAATACCTTCAAATTCAGGTAATAAACGGTCGTTTAATTGATAATAACCAAATGCGCTTGCCCACAAAAAACCGATTGTAAAAAAGAGACAATGCCAATATCGCAACCGTGCCATAATTGCCGCTAACGCACTTATAATAAACAATGCAGAAATCGGCGGAAGTTGCGAAAATTGTTGTAATGCCAAATCACCGCATAAAAACGCCAACGCGTAAATAATCATCTTAAAAAAATAATAATTAAGGAAACAGGACGATGGCTAAAAAATTGATTCAAAAATGGATGCACAAATTTATTCCCGATCCCGAAGTGATTAAACAGCACAAAAGTCTACAGTTTTTGGGGGCGAAATTACACGACCCAAATTTATGGCATTTAAATCGCAGGTCAATTTCAATGGCATTTGCCGTCGGTTTATTTTTTGCATGGGTTCCAACACCTACTCAAATGGCTTTTGCAGCGGCAGCAGCAATTTATTTTCGAGCGAATTTACCCATTTCAGTGGCATTGGTTTGGGTGACAAATCCATTGACGATGCCGCCATTATTTTATTTTGCATATCAAGTTGGCTTATGGTTTTTGAATCAACCAGCCGCCGAAAGTTTTGATTTTTCGTTACTGGGCGATGTATGGCAACCATTTTTAACAGGTTGTTTTATTCTAGGCGTAACGTGTTCAACCCTCGGTTATTTTGGAATGCAGACATTTTGGGCATATTACATTAAGAGGAAATGGGCGCAACGCAGTCAAAAAGTACGCACGCCCATTTTTCATGCAAGCGTTTGGCGACGCTAATTTATTTAAAAGAAGGTTTTTAAAATGAAAAAGTTTTTAGTTTTTGTGAGTTTAATTGGCGCGACACAAACGGCTTTTGCTGCCGTACCCGAGCAACCGTGGTTGCTTACACCCACTAGCGCAAACCCACTTCCTTTGGCAACACCCATATCATTCAGTTGGGCAAATACAAAGCCCGCCGCAAAATATCGATTGATTGTTTCATCGACTCCAAATTTCAGTGGCTATAATTCTAAAACTCACAGTTGCGTAAAAACCTGTTTTACTACTACGTTGTCAAAACTCACTTATGATTTAGCAGATACAAATGCGCTTTTAAAACCAGACAATAATTATTATTGGCGGGTTGAAGCACTCAATGCCACTGGTGCAAGTAGTCTTTCTGATATTCGAGCATTTGCATTTGGTACACCTACCACGCCGATTGATACAAAATTTTTACTCGCTGCTATTCCTGTTGTCACAGATGTTCCGCCATCACCATCATCAGTTGTACAAGGAACATCCATCACATTCGCAGCCACATTAGATAGTCCATTGCCGACGGGTTACAGCGTAAAAATTTATTACGGCAACGGCTTAATTACAATGAAAGATACTGGAGCAACCGTTGCAGGAACGAGCTTTAATTATGTCGCCACACCATCTGTAAAATCGTCGCTTTATACCATTGGTATTTACGACAGCAAAAATGTATTGAAAAGTAACAAAGTGACAGGAAATTTTGAAGTCACACCTGTTATTCCCCCAAACGTTCCTCCTACATTAAGCATAGTTAGTGGTGGATTAACTACCGCCAATGTAGATGCAAATTATACCGTTACACTCTCTGCAACTGATGCCAATAGTGATTTACGATTGATTAGTATGGATTGGGGTGATAGCACGGGCGATTCATTAAATTTAGCAGAAGGTGAAAGTGTGATTTTTTCACATAGTTACAATCCTGCAGGGTCTTATACTTGGACAGCAAATGCTTATGATTACAGTGATGCAGTAAGTCTTGTTTCAGCAACAAAAACAGTTGTGGTTAATGTTCCTGCTGCTCCCGTAACGACTTCCGCGACTACAACCACAACAACAAATAAAACTGGGTGTAGTGCTGATAAAAATGGTTTGATGTGGGAAGTTAAAACGAATGATAGCCTCCTGCATGACAAAGATTGGACATATAGTTGGTATGAACCAGATGCAAGTAAAAATGGAGGTTACGCAGGTGTTGAACATGGTGGAACGTGTCACGGAACCAGCAAATGTAATACTTATGATTATATCAACACGGTAAATGCAGAAGGTTTATGCGGTTTGACGAATTGGCGATTACCAACAAAAGCGGAGCTTGAAAGTTTAGTTTTATGCTCTGATAAAAAATCAAGAGCATTTAGTGCAAATGAAAAAGGTGATATTTGCACAGGTTCGCCTACATCTCCAACGATTGATACGGTAAAATTTCCCAATACCAAAAGTGATTGGTTTTGGACATCTTCTACCGTTAATTTACCTGTTGTGATTGCTAAAGCAGTTGCCACTACAACAACAGGTACAGCAGCCACAACAACCGCTACTGGTGCAACTGGCACTACAGGTACAAGCACCACGACAACAGGTACAACAACTGCTACGACTGGCACTACAACAGGAACAACTACTACTGCGACTACAAGTACAGGCACCACAACACCAGTAACGCCTGTTGCGATAGCACCAACAAAACCAACCACTGGAACAGTATCGTCAACTACCGCAAAATTAGATGCGATTTCTGCGTGGACTGTTGTTTTTTTCAATGGTTATAACGCACCAGCAAATAAAGGAAATGCCGTTGGTGTTCGATTAGTCAGTGGCGGTGCAGCTGCTACAACAACAGTAAAAAAATAAATGCCACTTTTTATAGGAAAAACGTGAGAACAAAACAAATGAACAAACCTGTCGCATTACGCGATAGAAAACAGCCAAATAAACCAGCGAGCCAATTACGTCGTGAAAATGTGCGCCCAAATACCGTCAGTAGAAGAGAACCTGTTGAAAAACGTTTGGTTGATGTAGAGTTTTCAAAAGATGGTGAACGAATCCAAAAAGTGTTGGCGCGTGGCGGTGTAGCTTCACGACGTGAGATTGAACGCTGGATTACGGAAGGGCGTTTGAAAATTAATGGTGTTTTAGTCAAACAAGGCGCACATTTAAAAGCAGGCGATTATTTACAGCTCAATGACCGCGTGTTGAATTGGGAAAAATTTGCAATGCAACCCACACGCGTGTTGATTTATCACAAACCGACAGGTGAGATTGTGACGCGCCAAGATCCACAAGGTCGCCCAACAATTTTTGCGTCGTTGCCAAAATTAGATACGTCGCGCTGGATTGCCGTTGGACGATTAGATGTGAACACGTCAGGTTTGTTGTTGATTACAAATAATGGCGAATTAGCAAATAAATTGATGCACCCGTCTACCGAAGTTGAACGTGAATATGCGGTAAGAATTTTAGGTGAAGTACCCGCTGAAAAAATTGAATTACTCAAACAAGGTGTGCAACTTGAAGACGGTGAAGCGAAATTTGACCAAATTTATTTTATGGGTGGAGAAGGTGCGAATAAGTGGTATCACGTTATTGTCAGCGAAGGTCGAAATCGCTTAGTCCGCCGTTTATGGGAAGCTCAAAATGTGGTGGTCAGTCGTTTAATGCGTGTGCGTTATGGGCCTGTCGTTTTATCAGATGGTCTACGCACGGGAAAATGTCAGGAATTAAACAGTAAAGAATTAGATTTATTATTTGAATTCGCGGGCTTGCCAGCGGAAACATCACATATTGTTAAAACGGAGAAAAATGATGTCAAAACCAAGCATTCTTCAAGTCGCTAAAAGCGTTTTTGCTGCGGCAATAGGCATTCAAAGTAATAAAAATCGTGAGCAAGATTTTCAACATGGTTCGCTATCTTCCTATTTAATTGGCGGTGCGCTTTTTACGATTATGTTTATTGTCGTGATTGTGTTGGTGGTTTCGATGGTGTTGTAATTTTTGAATTTCAAACAAAAAAACGCGACTTTTTAGGGTCGCGTTCTTTAAATTACATTCGGAGTTGTTTCAACTCTGTGGAGATAATAAACCGCGTCGGTTCTTCGTCCCAAAGCCAGCATTGTTGGTCTTTTTTATCAACGTATTTTGAAATTTTCCTTCTTTCTTTTTATGTTCAAAATTCGGTTGGAATCAATCTTGATAACCTAGACTGTGCAAAGCGCGTTCATTATCTGACCAACCTTTTTTCACTTTTACCCAAAGTTGTAAAAAGACTTTTTGCCCAATCAATCGTTCAATATCAAGTCGCGCATCCGTACCGACTTTTTTCAGCATTTCGCCTTCTGTACCTATGATGATACTTTTTTGAGACATACGCTCAATCCAAATAATCGCGTAAATTTTGCTTATATTTTCGAGTTCTTCATAACGTTCAATTTCAACTGTTAATTCATACGGTAATTCTGCACCTAAACGCCGCATCAATTTTTCACGAATAATTTCAGCCACCAAAAAACGTTCAGGTCTATCAGTAATTTGATCTGCGGGATAAATCAAATCGCCTTCTGGCAATAACCCCATAATTTCAGTTTCTAATTCATCCAAATGAATACGTTTTAAAGCAGAAATCGGAAGAATCGCGTGAAAGGGAAAACGTTCTTGCGCCGCTGCAAAAAAAGCAAAAACTTTGTCTTTGTCTACAACGCGATCGATTTTATTGACTGCCAAAATCACAGGCAAACCTGCTTGTTTCAGTTTTTCAAAAATCACTTCGTCGTATTCTTGAAATGCTAATCCGTCGATGAGCCACACTACGACATTCACGCCCATTAACGCGCTGTCAGCCGTGCGATTAAGTTGACGATTCAACGCTTTTTTCTGGTCAGCGTGCATACCAGGTGTATCCATGTAAATGGCTTGCCCCGCTTCTGTGGTATTGATACCGACAATTCGATGGCGCGTGGTTTGTGGTTTGCGAGAGGTAATGCTAATTTTTTGTTTAAGCAAATGGTTCATTAAAGTCGATTTGCCCACGTTTGGGCGACCAATTAACGCGACGTAACCGCAATTCATATTTTGTATTCCTTAGCTAATAATTCGAGGAGGATGTCGGCAGCAGCTTGTTCCGCGCCTTTACGGGTTACGCCTGCGCCGATACTGGGCGATGACAATAACGAAATTTTGCATTGAACCTTAAATGTTTGCTCATGTGCTAAACCCGATGCCGTCAACAATTCGTATTGAGGTAATTCTAATTGTTTGGCTTGCATGAATTCTTGCAAACGAGTTTTAGGGTCTTTTTTCCCCGTGTTCAATGATGAATTTTTTAATTTTTCAGCGAATAATTCGACCACCCATTTTTGACACGCTGGCATTCCTTGATCTTGATAGAGTGCAGCAATAATCGCTTCGACAGCGTCGGATAAAATCGAATCACGACGAAAACCACCGCTTTTTAGTTCACCTGAACCGAGCAATAAATAATCGCCTAAATTATGTTCACGCGCTAATTCCGCCAATGAACGTTGATTCACTAAACTGGCGCGTAAACGGCTTAATACGCCTTCGGGAGCATCTGGGAACAAAATATATAATTGTTCGGCAATGACAAAACCTAAAATCGCATCACCTAAAAATTCTAGTCGTTCATTGTTACTGGAACTCGCGCTGCGATGTGTTAATGCACGCACAAACAATTTCGGGTCGTTAAAAACCAACCCCAATTTTCTACTTAATAATTCTGGTTTTTTTGTCATTTACTTCAAAACTGTCCCAATGCGTGAAAAATCAACACCTTTGTGTTGCCAATCCCAACTCATCCAAATGAAAAATGCTTTGCCCACTAAATTTTCTTCGGGAACCGTTCCCCAATAACGACTGTCGTTACTGTTGTCGCGGTTGTCACCCATCATAAAATACTGACCTTCGGGAACGGTGTAAGTAAATTCCACTGATTCCACGCCGTCACGATTCAGCATTTGATGTTCAACGCCAGTTAGATTTTCCAAGAAATTCGCTGCGCCTGTCATTTCTTCGCCTTGTCCTACACCTTGAAATTCACCCAATGCAGTTTCTGGAATCGCCTGACCATTCACCGTTAATCGTTTGTTGATATAAGTAATTTTATCGTGTGGCAAACCAATCAAACGTTTAATGTAATCGACTTCTGGATTTTTTGGATAACGAAAAACAACAATATCACCACGGTGTGGCGTGTTTAATTCAATGACTTTTTTGTTAATCACAGGAATACGAATACCGTAAGTAAATTTATTCACCAAAATAAAATCGCCTACTAACAACGTCGGCATCATCGAGGCAGACGGAATCCGAAATGGTTCAGCAATAAATGACCGCAATAAAAATACAATCAACACAACGGGAAAAAACGAATGTGCGTACTCAACTAAAATCGGTTCTTTTTCAATATCATAAGGGATATTTTGGCGTTTTAAATACCACGCATACGCCCCCCAAATAACACCCGTTACCACTGTCGCTACAAATAAAAAAAACGAAAAATCAAAATCCATCATCGCCGCCGTTATTCTTTGTTTAATTTCAAAACTGCTAAAAATGCTTCTTGTGGGATTTCAACATTTCCCACTTGTTTCATGCGTTTTTTACCTGCTTTTTGTTTTTCGAGTAGTTTTTTCTTCCGCGAAATATCGCCACCGTAACATTTCGCCAATACGTTTTTACTCATGGCTTTTACGGTTGAGCGAGCGATAATTTTGGAACCAATCGCCGCCTGAATCGCAATTTCAAACATTTGGCGCGGAATTAAATCTTTCATTTTTTCGACTAAATCACGTCCCCGTTTCACGCTTAAATCGTGATGCACAATGCTCGATAACGCATCGACTTTTTCGCCGTTAATAAGTACGTCCAATTTCACTAACGACGCAACTTGGAAACGCAAAAATTCATAATCAAACGACGCAAACCCACGGCTAACCGATTTCAAACGGTCGAAAAAGTCGAGTACGACTTCGTTCAACGGCATTTCGTAATGTAACGACACTTGTCGTCCAACGTATTGCATATCTTTTTGAACGCCGCGTTTTTCGATACACAACGTAATCACATTTCCGACATACGTTTCTGGCACAAGAATGTTGGCGCGAATGATTGGCTCACGAATTTCTTGAACAGTGCCGTTTTCAGGTAATTTTGCGGGGTTATCTACCATGATAGTTTGACCCGTTTGCGTAATGACTTCGTAAATTACCGTCGGTGCTGTAGTAATTAAATCTACGTCGTATTCACGTTCGAGGCGTTCTTGCACAATTTCCATGTGCAACATTCCCAAGAATCCGCAGCGGAATCCAAAACCTAATGCTTGTGATGTTTCAGGTTCAAATTGCAATGACGCATCATTCAAATTTAATTTATTTAAGGCTTCACGCAAACCTTCGTAATCATCTGAACTCACAGGATATAAACCCGCAAAAACACGCGGTTGAACGCGTTGAAAACCTGTTAATTGTTCAGCAGCAGGATTGTCTGTCCACGTTACCGTGTCACCAACGGGCGCACCGAAAATATCTTTAATACCCGCGACTAAAAATCCCACTTCGCCCGTGTTTAAAATTTCTTTTTCAACGCGCTTTGGCGTGAAAACGCCCACTTTTTCAGCCAAAAAGGATTTGCCCGTGGACATAATCGTGATTTTTTGTTTGCGCTTGATGCTGCCGTTCATAATCCGAACTAAAGACACGACACCCAAATAACTGTCAAACCATGAATCAATAATTAACGCTTGTAACGGTGCGTCTGCGTCGCCAACGGGACAAGGTACTTTTAAAACGAGTTGTTCTAAAACGTCTTTTACGCCCAAACCTGTTTTCGCGCTAATCATCAACGCTTCGTCAGCAGGAATGCCAATAACTTCTTCGATTTCATTTTTGACTTGTTCGGGTTCAGCCGATGGTAAATCGATTTTATTTAAAACAGGCACAACTTCTAAGCCTTGTTCAATCGCGGTGTAACAATTTGCCACGCTTTGCGCTTCCACGCCTTGAGCGGCATCAACGACTAATAATGCACCTTCGCAAGCCGCTAAAGAACGTGACACTTCATACGAAAAATCAACGTGTCCAGGCGTATCGATAAAATTTAATTGATACGTTTCGCCGTCAGCCGCTTTGAAGTCCAGCGTGACGCTTTGCGCTTTAATCGTAATGCCACGCTCTTTTTCAATATCCATTGAATCAAGCACTTGTGCCGACATTTCGCGGTCAGATAAACCGCCGCAAAGTTGAATGAAACGGTCTGCGAGCGTTGATTTGCCATGATCAATGTGCGCGATGATGGAGAAGTTTCTAATATGTTTTAAATCCACGGGCTTCTTTTTTGTAATTTAACGATAAAAAAATCGGATTAGCCAACGATGCAGCTAATCCGTACTGTGTTTGTTTGCGCTATTCTAGCAAAATCAGCTCATGCGCGAATGATATTATTCAAAATTGCTGACTTATCCACGTTACCAGCAATTTCTTGAGTAATAATTTGAATTGCCATCATCGCGATAATACTCTTTGCAATTTTCACGGTTGTAACCACGGGCGCGATTTTGGCGTTCGTAATACTCGTGTTCACGGTGTTCACGGTGTTCAAGTTCTATTTCACGCTGTCTTAATTGTTCTTCTCGAATTTCACGCTGCGTTAATTCTCGACGGTAAATTCTGTCATTATTTTCATATTGCGGTTCATCATCGCGAGTAATGCCATATATTGCTGAACCCACAATCGCGCCACCAATAATGGCGGGTGCAATCCACTGATTACCACCGCGATGATGTCCATGTCCTCGGTGATGTCCATATCGGTCAGCGTTTGCCATAAAAGGTAACGCCAATAAAAGTGCTGCAACAACTAATTTTGATTTCATGTTCGCTCCAAATTCACAGATTTCATTAACTCAAGCATTTCTTCTAATCGCAAAATATCACGTTTTTGTAACTCAATAATTTCGTTTTTGTGTTCAAGGTCAGATTTTAATTTTTGAATTTCAAAGGCGATTTCGGCAGATGAACCGATTACGTTGCAACCGTGATTACTGTTATCTGTAATTAAATAAACACTTTTACCGTGTGACATCAACTCAAGTAAATCTACGTTCAATTCTTTGGCGATTTGTTCTAATTTTGAAATGTGAGGATTTGTTTCGCCACGTTCAATTTTTGAATAGCCATTAACCGACATATTCAATTTGGTTGCCATTTCTTCTTGTGACCAATTCTTAGATTCACGCATCGAACGTATTTTTTCCTGAACTTTCATAAATCACCACTAATAGGGAAGGTGTAACCACTGTTTGATGATTGTAGCAATATCAAGGCAACTTTAGAATCAACCCCTTTTATTTTTAAAGGGAATATCATGAAAAAATTAGTTTTAGTTTGTGCGGTGTTAAACATGACAGGTTGCGCTTCAATGTTCACGGGAACGTCAAGTATTGTGAATGTCACTAGCACGCCTTCTGGTGCAGACTGTGATATTGCTGGGCGTGGCGTTCACACACCAGGTAACGTATCGCTTTCAAAAAGTGGTGATGATTTAATTGCAAATTGCCAAAAAGAAGGATATTTGCCAGGTTCAACGCGAGTTGAATCAAGTTTTAATGCGGTAACGTTGCTTGATACATTTTTAGGTATTCCAGGTGCGCTTGCTTACATTATTGATTTTTCGACAGGAGCTGCGTTTGAATACCCCGAACAAGTCAGTATTAACTTGCTTAAAGAACGAGCCAAACCTGTTGTATTTGAAGAGCCAAAACCAATAACGTTTGCACCAACTCCCGTGCCTGCAAAAGAAGTTGAAGTTGTGACGATTGAGTATTTCAAAGACAAACGCGGTCGTTGTTTTATAAATAACGAGTATGGTAAAAAACAACGTGTTGATAAGAGTTATTGCCAATGAAAAAGTTACTTTTATTTATTTTTATCGTATTAACTCAAACAGCTTGCGGAAATTTGGGCTACATAATCAAAACTTACGATTCAACAACAATCAGAAGTGAATTTGATTATCAAGGAGAAGAATATCGAATTTTTGATCGCAAAGATTTAAATAAGGTCATGATTACGCCGTCTTTAGGTTCGGCAGCGTCGAGTGGTTTTGTTCGAGGAGCAACCATTGGTATAGTGAATCCAGAAAATGATGAACGTCGCTATCACAATGTTGCTGAAAAATATTTAGTCAAAGATAGACCATCGCAACTTTGTAATGTGAATGAAGGTCGATTGCTTGTAAATCCACAATGGGAGTTTGTTTATTTGTGTTCAAGCAAATAAATTTTTGTCTATAAAAACAAAAAACGCGACCCTAAAAAGTCGCGTTTTTTTGTTTTTGCTTGATAATGGCGCGACACAAACAACGGAGGCTTTTATGATTGAAATTGCATTATTAGAACAACACGTCAGCACCTTAGACGATGATTCATTTTCTAAATTTCGAGCGTGGTTTCACGAATTTGAACAATTGCGCTGGGATAAAAAAATTGAAACTGATTCCAATGCGGGGAAGTTAGATTTTCTTATCAATGCCGCGCTTTCAGAACATCGAGCAGGTAAAACGAGGCAATTGTGAATCACGAAGCAGCTTCAAGTTTTTGGGATTGTTACGACAAATTACCTGTTGATGTTCGCAAACTCGCAGACAAAAATTTTCAGCTACTCAAGAAAAATGCCACACATCCATCGTTACATTTTAAAAAAGTGGGCAAAGTTTGGTCAGCAAGAGTAGGGAGCGATTATCGGGCGGTTGCAACGCGAATTGAAAACGGCTTTTTGTGGGTTTGGATTGGAACTCATACGGAATATGACAAACTGATTTCTTAAACGTGATTTTCAAAAAACAAAAAACGCGACCCTAAAAAGTCGCGTTTTTTTGTAACAAAAAAGAAAAATTTTAAGCAATTAGCCTTTCATTTTTTCTTCGAGTTCTGCTTGTGTCAAATGACGAACGTCATCACCATTGACCATATAAATTAAATGTTCACAAAGATAACGTGAATGATCACCGATGCGTTCCAACGCACGAACTGTCCACAACATATCCATCGAGCGAGTGATGTTGCGGGGATCTTCCATCATTTGCGTAATCAATTGGCGAATAATACTGGCGTATTCCCGATCAACTTGTTCATCACAACGAGTAATATCGGTAATACCTTCAATAGTCATTCGAGCAAAATTATCTAACGCGCTATGAAGCATATCTTTAACCAATCCCGCCATGTGTTTCAACTCATGGTATTGATCAGTACGACCGTCACTACTATTAGAAAGATAAATTGCCATTTTAGCGATACGTTCTGCTAAATCACCAATACGTTCCAACTCGTTAATGATGCGTAATACAACTAATAACAAACGCAAATCAAATGCCGCTGGTTGACGCAATGCGATAATTTGTGTGCATTCGGCATCAATTTCCATTTCCAAATCGTCAATATGGTTATCTTGTTTAATAACCAGTTCGGCAAGCTCCATATCACCTGTCGTTAACGCTTTTACAGCTTGTTCGATTTGTTCTTCAACAAAGCCGCCCATCATCAACACTTTGTTGCGAATGTCTTCTAATTCTTTGTTAAAATTTTCTGAAATGTGGTGCGCTATTTTACTGTTATCCATTTGCTAACCTCTTAAATCGACTGTTCTTTGGTTCAATCGAATTGTTATATCAGCAATGCCTTCGGCTTTTGCAGCAATACTTTCTAATTCATTCGTCACCTTAATTACAGAAACAAGTAAATCTAAATCACAACCTGTAGGTTGATGTAATGCAATAGTGCTAATACATTCAGCATCGATAACTTTTTCAAATTCGTCAACTAAATCATCTTGCTTTAAAACCTCGATTGCCAAATCTATATTGTTTGTCGTAAAGGCTTGTAAAGCTGACGAAAGTTGTTGTTCAACTAAATTTCCCATAGCAACAATTTTGTCGTGAATTGAACTTAATTCTACGTCGAACTTCCGTGAAATGTGTGGTGCTGAGTTAAAACCATCCATAATTTTCTCCTAATTAGCCGTATCGACCTGTAATGTAATCTTCGGTTTGTTTTTTAGTGGGTTTAGTGAAAAGCTGACTTGTTGCGCCCATTTCAATCAATTCTCCCATATACATAAACGCCGTGTAATCTGATACTCGGGCTGCTTGTTGCATATTATGAGTAACGATAACGATGGTGTATTTTTCTTTGAGTTCGTTAATTAACTCTTCAATTTTCAACGTTGAAATTGGGTCTAATGCCGATGCAGGTTCGTCGAGCAATAACACTTCTGGTGCGATAGCAATCGCTCGAGCAATCACCAACCGTTGTTGTTGACCACCTGATAAACCAAGCGCATTATCATTCAAACGATCTTTGACTTCGTCCCACAATGCCGCGCCGCGCAACGATGTTTCAACCGTTTCTTCTAAAATTCTTTTATCGTCAATGCCTTGAATTCTTAAGCCATACGTCACGTTTTCAAAAATAGATTTTGGAAATGGATTCGGTTTTTGAAATACCATGCCGACGCGGCGACGTAATGCTGCAACATTCACAGATTTATCGTAAATGTTATCGTCATGTAGCAAAATTTTCCCCTCAATCGTAACATTATCAACCAAATCATTCATGCGGTTGATGCAACGCAACAATGTCGATTTACCACAACCTGAAGGACCAATAAATGCAGTCACTTTTTTCTTAGGCATTTCCATATTGATACCATGTAATGCCTGTTTGCCGCCATAAAACAATTTGAGATTTTCGACTTTAATGCACGGTTCAACAGGATCATCGTGTTTATGCGTGCTGCGTAAAATCGAACTCGCATCAAAACTATGCGAGCGAGGCTCTGGTGTACTCATGATTTTTTATCCTTCTAACGCGCGGTATTTTTCGCGCAAGTGATTACGAATAAGAATAGCCGCTAGATTTAAACCAATAATAACTAAAACTAGCAGTAACGACGTGGCATAAACTAACGGACGAGCGGCTTCCACATTTGGACTTTGAAAACCAACATCGTAAATATGGAAACCCAAGTGCATAAATTTACGGTCTAAATGCAAAAATGGATAATTGCCATCGAGCGGTAACGTCGGGGCTAATTTCACCACACCGACCAACATTAACGGAGCAACTTCACCTGCGGCACGCGCTACAGCTAAAATTAAACCAGTCATCATAGCGGGACTTGCCATCGGTAAAACTGTGCGCCAAAGTGTTTCAATTTTAGTCGCACCTAGCGCTAAACTACCTTCACGAATCGCTTTTGGTACTCGCGCCAAACCTTCTTCTGTCGAAACAATCACGACTGGCAACGTCAATAATGCCAATGTAATTGAAGCCCAAAGCAAACCAGGTGTTCCGTAAACAGGGGCTGGCGCAGATTCTGGAAACAATAGCGCGTCGATATTGCCGCCTAAAATGTAAACGAAAAATCCTAAACCAAACACACCGTAAACAATCGACGGTACACCTGCTAAATTATTTACCGCAATCCGAATCAAACGTGTCGTGAAACCTTGTTTAGCGTATTCACGCAAATACACCGCCGCAATCACACCGAATGGCGTAACAATAATCGACATCATGATAACCATCATAATCGTGCCGAAAATCGCTGGAAAAATACCACCTTCTGTATTTGCTTCGCGTGGATCTTCGCTTAAAAATTCACCCAACTTTTTAAAGTAATGACCGATTTTAGCAAATACGCCCATTTTGTTTGGCTGTGTGACTTCGACTATTTTTGCGAGTGGAATCACTAACTCCGCACCGCTTTCCGTAGTTGCTACCAAACTATCACGACGAATTTGTTGATGTAACTCAGTGAGTTGTGTTTGATAACGTTTGTAATCTACATCGTAAGCCGCTTTTTTATCCGCAAATTCTTTGGCTGTTTCAGCATTCCAAGCGTGTTTTAGTTCAAGCGCACGTTGTTTCAATCGCAGCTGCTCTAAAGCGTAGTTAATTGCACCAAGTTCTTTTTTCTCTAAATGTGTAATTTGCTCATGCAATTTCAACACAGCTTGCAAACGTTCTTGCAAAGCAGTCCACATTTTGTCACCTGTCACAACAACGTTATCGCTTTCTTTTATCGCAGTAAGTTGTCCATAAAAATTACCCCATTCGCGACGCTCGACCAAAATCATGTCTTCGGGAGTGCTAGTCGCTTTAATATGGCGTTCTTGAATCCAACGGAAATCAGAACCTGTCAAGTCACGGTTCCCTGTTTTGACAAGATATTGAATTAAAACATCTTCATTATCTGCCATTATGAAACCAGTGGATTTCGCCATCAACGCAGGTGTGACGGTGGTATCAACGTGTTCACCAATAATGGTTTTTACTTGTCCATCGTCTTCTTGATAACTCATCGACACAATCGGCGATGCCCAAAAATGTCCCGCACCACGCATAGCTATTAAGCCTAGTACGCCAATTACCATAATTAAGCAGGTACTTACTGCAGCGGCATTTAGCCAAATCCACGGACTACCGCTTTTAAACCAAGATTTAATCATTTTCAATGCTCATAATTTATTACAGTGAACTGTATTTTTCGCGTAACCGCTGACGCACAACTTCCGCCAATGTGTTAAACACAAACGTGAACATAAATAGCACTAATGCCGCTAAAAATAACACCCGATAATGCGTACTATCGACTTCGGATTCGGGCATTTCAACCGCGATATTCGCCGCCAATGTTCGCATTCCTTGAAAGACACTCAAGTCCATCACTGGCGTATTTCCCGTCGCCATCAATACAATCATCGTTTCACCAACAGCGCGACCAAAACCAATCATAATCGCTGAAAAAATACCTGGGCTGGCGGTCAATAAAACGACGCGAATCATGGTTTGCCAAGGTGTTGCACCTAATGCCAACGAACCCACAGTTAAATGTTTCGGCACACTGAAAATCGCATCTTCGGAAATCGAGAAAATTGTCGGCACTACCGCAAAACCCATTGCAATCCCAACCACTAAAGCATTTCGTTGATCATAGCCGATTCCAAATTCACTTTTAAACCAGTCGCGTAACGTGCCATGAAATAAAGCAGTTTCTAATGGCACGCTAATGCTAAACGCAAACCAACCACTGATTAAAATGACAGGAATCAATATCGCGCCTTCCCAACCTTCAGGAATTTTTTGGCGAAATGTTTCAGGCAAATTTTGGAATGTAAGCGCAAACAAAATTACACCCATCGGCACGACCACGAGCATGGAGAATAAACCCGATAAATGTTCTTCAATAAATGGTGCAAGCCATAAACCTGCTAGAAATCCTAAAATCACCGTTGGCAACGCGCCCATGATTTCAATAGCTGGTTTTGTATAAACTCGCATTTGGGGGGACATGAAATACGCAGTATAAATTGCGCCCATCAAAGATAATGGAATCGCTACCAACATCGCATAAAACGCAGCTTTCAACGTACCAAATACTAAAGGTGTCAAACTGTATTTAGGCTCAAAATCGTTACTTGCAGAAGACGATTGCCAAATGTAAGCGGGTTTCGGATAACTTTCGTACCAGACTTTTTGCCACATCGACTTAATAGACACTTCGGGATGTTCGTTATCGACTTTCCAAAAATGAATTTTGCCATCGTTGTTTTGAAACACTAACGCATTTGCGCGGGGCGATAAAATCACCGAAACAGGTGCAGCATTGCCAATCGGTTCTTTAATCAATTCGCGTTCAGCCGTTGAATGATAAATCCCCATTCCACCAACAGAATCAACCGTTACAAAACCTTTTCGACGTTGCTCAGTGTTAATCGCAATCACAGGTTTTTCAGACACTTTGAAAGAACGAATTCGTTGCATTGCAGGTTTATTCAGCGCATCTTTTACCAAACTCCATTGCGACACTAAACCACTCGAATCACCGACCATTAACGACAAATCGCCGTTCAAAAAGCTAAGGCTGGTAATTTTTTGTCCAGCTTCCACCACGTTTAAATGCTGTTTAATTTCAGGCGCATTTTTTTTGCTGATGTCGATAAAACTCAAACTGCCGTCGTCACTTACCAAAAACAAATTGCGGTCTTCTTTATCCACCAAAATATCAGTGATATTGCCAGCTGGCATATCAAGAAAAGAATCGGTGCGAACCAAACTAGCTTCATCACCAAACAACGATTGTTCTTTTTCAAAACTACTAATACGAATTTTTTCAGCGGTTTTCGCCACAATCGTGGTCGAACCTTCACCCACTTTAAACGCAATTTTTTCTAACGCTGCGCCAGTGTCATCAATCACTAAAGGTGTTTCACCGAGCGGATATTTCAATGACGGTGTAATCACACGTTTATCACCGTTAAATGTAACTTTATATTGATGCTTAACAATGACCGCTTGACCGTTCGATAAACCATAAATGATTGAACCTTCGCCAACAGGACTGCCCTGAGCAATACTTTTTATTTCCACGCCTTCTGGCAACAAAATGTTTTTTTGCGACAATGTTTTACCTGTTTTCGCTTCAAAGAAAACGACTTGTCCTTTGTCGGTGAAACGCGCTGCGATTTCATTTTGTTCTTCAATCGCTAAAAATAAAGTCTTTCCTGCATTTTCTTCAGGAATTGGATACTGCGCGACAGATTCGGCAGATGCGGATAAAAAAAGTGGGTACACCACATAAAGTAGGTAAAAGAAAATTACTACAATGGCAAAAATAACGCTCAAACCACCTGCAACCACCGCACGACGCATAATTGCATCTTTTAGTAATCGCCATTTTTCGTAAGCAGAAGTGGTCGCTGTATTCAGCGAAGATTGCGTCATCGAATTATTTATTTCAGACATAAGTTCTTTTTCAAAAAGTTCAAGGCAAAAAGCGTAAGGAAAGGAATGTTAAATTCACTTAAACCTCACGCCTTGGAAGGGTTACGCCTTGTTTTATTTTAACTTAGCTAACTCTTTTTCAACCACTTTGGCCGGTAATGGAATATAGCCGTCTTTAATTACGACTTGTTGACCTGTTTTAGATAGCACCATTTTTACAAATTCGTTTTCTAAAGGAGCCAAAGGCTGATTTGGTTTTTTATTCACATAAACGAATAAATAACGAGTTAATGGATAGGTGCCATTAACCGCATTTGCTGGAGTTGCTTCGACGAAAGTAGTTGAACCTTTTTTCGCTAAAGGCACCATTTTCACGCCTGAAGTCGTATAACCCATGCCTGAATAACCCACGCCATTGGCAGATGAAGTAACTGATTGAACCACTGATGCAGAGCCTGGTTGTTCGTTCACATTATTTTTGAAATCGCCTTTACAAAGCGCGTGGTCTTTGAAATAACCGTAAGTCCCCGAAACCGAGTTACGTCCGTAAAGTTGGATGCTTTTTGTTCCCCAAGCTGCTACGCCAGCATCGCCCCAAGTATTGATTTCTTGTGCGCCGCCACATTTTAATGTGCTAGAGAAAATCGCATCAACTTGTTCCATCGTCAACCCTTTAATTGGGTTGTCTTTATTGACCATAACTGCCAAGGCATCGACTGCAACAGGGATTGCTGTTGGTTTATAACCATATTTACTTTCAAAGGCTTCCAATTCATCGTCCTTCATTTCACGACTCATTGGTCCCAAATTTGACGTACCTTCAGTCAGAGCGGGTGGTGCAGTTGAAGAACCTGCTGCTTGAATTTGAATGTTGACGTTTGGATAAACGCGATTGAATTCTTCTGCCCATAAAGTCATTAAATTTGCCAATGTGTCTGAACCAACACTTGATAAGTTTCCTGCAACGCCACTGGCTTTTTGATAAGCAGGGATACCTGCATCTACAGTTTGAACAGCACTTGCAGATACGCTAACTAAACTTGCTGATAGACCCATTGCTGCCAATAATAATTTATTTTTGAAAATGTTTTTCATGCTGAAATCTCGAAATATGAAATGAATTTGGGTGAAATTTGAAATTATTATGAGAATCTAAAGTGACAGGATTATTACGATACCATTTTGACTTTACTCAAAACCTGAGAAAGTAAATTGGCTTCACCTGTAATTAAAGAATGTGCATCTGTTTCACGTCGAAGCCAAGTAAATTGACGTTTTGCAAGCTGGCGGGTAGCAATAATTGCTTTTTCTGTCATCGTTTCTAAATCATATTCGCCATGAAAATATGCCCACGCCTCTCGATAACCAACCGCTCGAATTGCAGGTAATTTATCGTCTAAATCGCCCCGCAAATACAGCTTTTCGACTTCCGCTAAAAATCCTTGCGCCAACATTGCGTGAAAACGTTGCGCGATAATGTCATGTAAAACCTTTCGATCTTCGGGGGCAATAATGAATTTTTTAATCGAATAAGGCAGCGCATTTTGTTCGCTTTCGTTAAAACAATCACTCAACGGCTTACCTGTTAATTCAAAAACTTCCAACGCACGTTGTACACGTTGCGGGTCATTTGGATGAATTCGATTGGCGGATTGTAAATCTACTTTTGCTAAACGTTGGTGTAACGCTACATTTCCATCACGCGCCAAATCAGCATCTAAACGCGCACGAATTTCAGCATTTGCAGGTGGCAATTCAGCTAACCCTTTGGTAAGCGCATTGAAATACAGCATCGTGCCGCCAACCAAAATCGGCAATTTTTCACGCGCAGTAATATCCGCCATTAACGCTAACGCTTTATTACGAAATTGTCCTGTTGAAAAAGATTCGCTTGGTTCCAGAATATCAATCAAATGATGTGGAATTCCGCCGCGTTCGTCTAAAGTTGGTTTCGCAGTGCCAATATCCATACCTTTAAAAACTAGCGCGGAATCGACACTGATAATTTCACCATTCAAGGCTTGCGCGAGTTGTACCGCCAACGCAGTTTTACCCGAGGCGGTAGGTCCCATGAGTAAAATTGCGGGTGGCAAAATTTGAGATTGCATTACAAATAGTTGTAAGCAAATTTGGCGATTTGAGAATATGACGTGTCGCCAATGAAAAACTCTGACCAACGACTTGGATCGAATTTAATATCTTCACTGTCCCATTTAAATAGTTTAATTAAACTCTCCATGAGTTTTTTATCCATATAAATGTAATTCATTGCTACGCGATTACTCATCAAAATTGGATTGTAATTATCTTCCGTCCGTCGCACGATAAAACAACCTGAACGATATAAACTATACAAAATTTTAAATACGGATGATTGATCATCTGGATCAAATGCAAGAATTTTAGTAATTTGTTCTGAGGCGGCTTTTAAGCCCACACCACCATAAGGTTCACTTTCAGCTAACAAAATATCTAATTGTTTATAAATTTTTTCACGTTGCGCGTGTAGTGGAAAATCATTTTTCAAGCTCAATTTTGTTTTTATAAAACTGTTATAAATCCGTTTCATATCTTCAGGCGGAATAGCGGCTTGTTGCGCTTGTTGCCCTTTAAAATTATCAATCGCGGCTTCATTTTCTTGACTATTACATGACAACACGGGATCTAAATCGCCCGTATGACGTGGCGTAATGGCAATCATGCCGCGTTTTTCTACTAATCGACACAAATCGCCAAAGCCTTGAAATGATGAATAACCTGTGAAATCAACGGCTCGACTACTTTTAATCGCAGCGGCAATAGTCGATTGATTAGTTTTCAAACCATTTGCGGTGTTGTAAGTCACTTTTTCAATTAATACATCAATCAAGCTATTTTCATCATCTGCCACGCTGGATTCAGATTTTCGGACACCGTATTCATTTTTACCAAAATCTTCGTGATAATAAAAAATATCACACGCACTTCGGTACAGTTCACCCACCGTTGTTTTTGTGCTGCCAATACCAATAATGGTTTTGCCGATTTCTTTGAGCTTTGAAAATACAGGCATGTAATCACGATCGTTTGCAATGACTGCAAAGATGTTGATGTCAGGATGCGTGTATGCAACTGAAATAGCTTCAATCGCTAACCGAATATCCGAAGTATTTTTATAACCGTTGTAATACGGAATATCTTCGTGACGAATCAAATTAGCTTGTAGCATTTCTCGTAATTCTTTTTTACGCGCTTCTGAAATGGGTAATTTCATAATGTCACCAAATGAGCGGCGAATACTAATTTCGCCATGTTCAGTGAGTTTTTTGATTTCTTTTTTGATGTCTAAAGGCAAATCGTCATCCAGACAAAAGCCGACAAAATTATCCAAATCTATAAATAACGCGATTCTATTTTTCTTTTCCATTTGCTTAACCGATATGTGATTAAAAATTGAATTCCCTTATTGTGAAAATTATCACATTGAATTCGTGTCCTATTATGTGGACGATTTGAACATTCGACAACTGATGCTATTAAAAAATTAATGTGCTGTGAGTTGAAAAAACTCACAATAACCGCTAATCACACATTTATCACACAATGGTTTACGCGCCACACAGGTATAACGTCCGTGCAAAATTAACAAATGATGTGCATCTTGTTTAAATTTTTCGGGAATCACACGCAATAATTCTTTTTCAACCGCCAGTACCGTTGTTGCGTGAGCTAAACCGATACGATTGGCAACACGAAAAATATGCGTATCAACTGCAATGGTTGGTTCACCAAATGCGGTATTCAATATAACATTCGCTGTCTTGCGTCCAACCCCCGCTAAGTTTTCCAATTCGACACGCGTTCGTGGAACTTCGCCATCATGTAATTCAAGTAGGCATTGACACAATGCCATAATATGCGTGGCTTTCGTGTTAAATAATCCAATCGTCTTAATGTAACTTTTTAAACCTTCTTCACCAAGTGCTAAGATTTTTTTAGGTGTATTCGCAACGGAAAATAATAATTTCGTCGCTTTATTTACACTTTTATCCGTCGCTTGTGCGGATAAAACGACAGAAATTAAAAGTTCAAAATGACTACAATAAACCAATTCGGTCGTTGGTTTTGGAATAGCGAGAGCGAGTTGTTCAAATAATCGAGAAATGTTTTGAGTGGTCATGAAGTAAAGGTTTGAGTGTAAGAAATAAAAGCTTCAAATTTTTTATAAGCCTCACCATTCACAATAACTTCGTTCGCTTTCGCAACACCTTCAGCAAGTGAATCAGTTAAATTTGCCGCATAAATTGCCGCGCCTGCATTGAGTAAGACGATATTTTTCGCGGCTTCTGTTTGATTATTGAGAACATTTTTGAGCATTGCTAGACTTTCTTCCGCATTTTTAATCGCAATAATGTCTAAATCTGCTCGAGGTAAATTAAATTGTTCAGGCGTAATCGTGTAATTGGAAACTACGCCATTTTTTAATTCAGCGACGTGCGTTTCACAGGCAATACTAATTTCGTCTAAGCCATCTTCGGCACTGACAACTAAAACGTGTTTACTGCCTAATTTGTTAAAAACGTGTGCTAATGGTTCAATCCATTTTTTATCAAACACACCAATCAATTGATTTTCAACTTTCGCAGGATTTGAGAGTGTTCCCAACAAATTAAACATTGTTCGCACACCCAAATTTTTACGCACGTTTCGAGTATATTGCATTGCACCGTGATAATTTGGTGCAAATAAAAAACCGATACCCAAAACACGCACGCATTGAGCGACTTGTTCGGGTGATAAATTCAAATTCACACCCGCTAATTCCAAAACATCTGCGCTACCACAACAACTCGAAACAGAACGATTACCGTGTTTTGCAACTTGCCCGCCCGCTGCTGCGACAACGAATGCACTCGTTGTCGAAATGTTAAATGTATTCGCGCCATCGCCACCCGTACCACAAGTATCAATAACGTGATTGCCTGTAATTTCAATGGGGGTTGCGAGTTCACGCATTACTTCAGCGGCAGCGGTGATTTCATCAATCGTTTCGCCTTTGGAACGCAAAGCACATAAAAATCCTGCGATTTGCGCGTCATTTGATTCGCCACTCATGAAAAATTGCATTGCTGCCCGCATTTCTTCTGATGTTAAATTTTCGTGATTGAGAAGTTTTTCTAAAAGTATCGTTAGCATAATTATTTCATTTGGAATTGAGTTGAATCAACATTTCAAGCATAGACAAAACGCACAAAGCATCTTGAATCATATTATGACAATGTTGCTTACTTTTTGTCGCTTCGACAATTAGACGTGAACTTAAACATAAACGTAACGCACTTTTTTCATCACCACACATAACAGGTTGACCAATTTGGCAATGCGGTTCTTGTTGCGGTAATTTTTGATAACACGCTAACGTTTCGGCGCGGGAAAGTGGCAAATTATTCCACAAGAGTAAAAACGGAAAAATCGTTGGCAAACAATCCCACATCGAAACATCAATTAAATCGTCACGATTTAACACAGGAACAGATAGTGAATTAAAATAAGGCGAATCAACCAAGTAACTTTCAATTACCTTAGAAAACTCGAGAATTACCGATTGAATTTGAATATCTGTCAAAACACAAAATCGGCGATATTCATTTAACGCCACTTCCATTCGTAACATTAAACCAAAATTTGGTTCTTCAGATTCTGAATAAAGTGTCACTGTTGGTGGCAAAATTAAAATCCCCGAAAACGACGGCGCGGTGAGGAATTTCGACCCCGTCAACGCAATCATAAAATTGTGTTGCAAATAGGCTTTTAATGTCGCCGAACAAAGTCGAAATTGGCACGCATCAACTAATACATTTAAACGTGTTTCATATTGATTTTTTAATTGAATTGCACATTTCGGACTTGGCGCAATCATGCCAGTTTTAGATTGGTCAATTAGCACTAAAAGTACATTTCGTCTTTGTTCAATACCTTGCTGAACAAGCGCAATAACGTCAGCATCAATTTCTGAAATAGCACGCGGAAAACCGTCAGCAAAACGAAGCGCAACAGACACAATTTTAATACCTCTACCCTGCCCTAACGCTACTTCAACACCGCTGCCTGTTTCATTACCTTCCATCATAATAATCAGTGTATTTGGAGCGACTTGATTTGCAATAAATGCGTGTAAATCTGTTCCAGATGGTGAAAAAATTAACGGTGTATTGTCTGGCAATCCAATCAATTCACGCCATTCCGATTTTTGGCGAAAAACTTCTTGAGTGTATAAAGTTCCAACTGGAACGCTGTTTAAGGCTTGATTTAATCGTATTCGTAAATTATCAGCTACCGCAAAACTTTGATTAGAAATTGTGGTTGCAGTGGATGAACTAAATGACAATATCTCGTCGTTAGGTGTACAAGTGCAACCGTATTTATTCACATCTTGTGCATTTAATGCCAACCGCTCATCACCACCCGAAATCAAAAGTTGTGCAGTAGTTAATTTCAAATTCATTTAGTGAACCAAAAGCGAAAAACGTGACATAAATTACCGTTGTTTGAATTAGCGATTGAAATAACTTAAAAAATCAATCTCGCAAAAGATTATTATAACGTATCAAGATTGAAAGCAATTCATCAAGCGATGGAATGTTACTTTAAATGTGAAAACTAATTATCAGTGAAGATAATCCTAAACTTAGGTAAAATCCGCACTTTCAATACTTTCCTACTGTAATAATTTACTCATGAGAATACTAATTTTAGGGGCTGGCGCGACAGGTGCATCTGTAGCAGAAGCCCTAGCTGGTGAAGAAAACGACATTGTTGTGATTGATTTTAGGGCAGATTTACTTGAAGCCTTAAAAGAGCGTTTTGATATTGCGACTGTTACAGGTAATGCCGCGCATCCTAGCGTATTAGAACAAGCTGGAATTAGTACGATGGATATGGTTATTGCCGTCACGGATCGTGATGAAACCAATATGTTGGCGTGTTTAATAATCAACGCGCTTTACAGCAAACCAAAAACCATTGCTCGCGTTCGCGCCATTGATTATCTAAAACATCCGCGTTTATTCAGTGATAAAGGCATTCCCGTTGATATTGTTATCAGTCCCGAACAAATCGTGATGAATTCAATTCGTAATCTCATTGAATTTCCTGGTGTGCTACAAGTATCAGAATTCGCTAATGGGTTGGTGCGATTATTTTCAGTCAAAGTCGTCGCAAATGGTGATTTAACAGGCAAAAAAATCAAAACGTTAAAAGATCGTTTGGTTAATGGAAAAACTCGCGTCGTTGCTATTTTCAGACATGGTGAGCCACTTTGTGTCAATGGCGAAGCAACGATTGAAACTGACGATGAAGTATTTTTTGTTGCACCACGCAAAGAAGTTCGTCGTGTTTTGGAGGAATTAGGTAAATTAGAAGCACCAATTAAACGTATTATCATCGCAGGCGGCGGTCACGTCGGTAAACGTTTAGCAATGGCATTGGAAGATAAACATCAAGTAAAAATCATTGAACGGGACATACATCGCGCAAAAAAAATCGCAAATGATTTAGATGATTCTGTAGTCTTGCTCGGCGATTGCACTGATGAAAAATTATTGTTAGATGAATCCATTGAAGATACAGATTTATTTTGTGCAATTACAAATAATGACGGTGTAAACATTATTTCTGCATCATTAGCAAAAAGTTTAGGCGCACGAAAAACCATTTGCTTACTTAATCATCACACTTATCTCAAATTATTGACTGGTACGAATATCGACGCAGTCGTTTTGCCAAATCAAGAAACGCTGGGCAGCATTTTAAAACATGTTCGGAAAGGTGATGTGGCAGAAGTTAGTTCACTTTGCGGTGGTACGGCAGAGGCAATTGAAGCAGTTGCACATCATAATGGACGCGAAGATTCAGTTGTCGGAAAACGTGTTGATTCAATTAAATTTCCACCTGGCATTGTCATCGGCGCATTGATTCGGAATCACGAAGTTATTGCCCTACATCATGACACCGTTTTTAAAGAAGATGACCATGTCATTATGTTTGCGATGAATAAAAAACTAATTTCGCATATCGAAATGTCTTTCCAACCCATTTTAAACTAAACAAATTCGATGCCTATTATTCTCACGCTTGTGCATATTCTTGGCTTAGTGACGCTTGGCTTTGGTGGCTTAATGACAAGTTGTTTGTTAACGTCTTATTTTACAAATGATGGCGCGACCACGGCTTTTTTAGATGCAACACTGATTATTTTTGCCGCTGGCGGATTGATGTTTATTTCAACATTAAAAATACCTAAAAAATTGTCACGTCAGGCAGGCTTTATGTTGGTAGCAATGACTTGGTCAATTAGCCCAATGATTTGCACGTTGCCGATGTTGTTTTTTATGCCAAATCTGAGTTTTGTTGATGCGTATTTTGAAACAATGTCAGGATTAACAACAACTGGAGCGACAATTTTAAGTGGTTTGGATGCGTTGCCAATGTCGATAAATTTATGGCGGCATGAATTGAACTGGATTGCTGGTATGGGGATTATTATTTTTGCAATTGCGATTTTACCCATGTTGGGTATTGGAGGAATGCAACTTTACAAAGCCGAAACACCTGGCTCGGTAAAAGAATCTGATTTGCCACCACGAATTGCTCAAACAGCAAAAGCCCTTTGGATTGTGTACGCAGGAATTTCGGTAGCGTGTATTATTTCATTGAAAATTGCAGGTATGAGTTGGTTTGACGCAATTTGTCATGCCTTTGCGGCAATGAGTTTGGGTGGAATGTCTACGCACGATAATAGCATTGGTTTTTTTGATTCTGTGCCAATTGAAGTTGTGCTGACCGTTTTTCAATTGATTGCAGCAATTAATTTTGCCACTCATTTTATTGCAATTCGTAAATTTTCATTAAAACCTTATCTGTATGATATGGAAGCAAAAAGTTTTCTCGCTTTAGTGCTAGGTAGTTGTGTTTTAGCCGCAGGTGTTTTGCAATATGAAGGTACTTATCCAGACTTTTGGACTGCATTACGCCACGCGTCATTTAATCTTGTGACGATTGCAACGGATTGTGGATTTGCCAGCCAAGATTTTAATCAATGGCCGATTTTTGTTCCTGTATGGATGCTGTTTTTAAGCTGCTTATCGGCATCTTCAGGTTCGACAGGTGGTGGCATTCGGATGATTAGAACGATTATTTTGATTAAGCAAGCACGACTAGAAATGTTTAAATTCATTCATCCTTTTGCAATTCGTCCAATGAAAATCGGTGACACAGTGATAAGTAATAACATTATCACTTCTGTCATGGGATTTATTTTTCTGTATTTCATTTGTATCGTGATTTTGATTTTTGCATTGTTACTTTCGGGGCTTGATTTTCTTACGTCATTTTCAGCAATTATCGCTTGTTTTAACAACGCAGGACCTGGTCTAAACGTTGTTGGACCAGCTGCGAATTACTCAGCTTTAAGCGATTTTCAAACTGCCGTTTGTACATTTGCAATGTTGCTTGGACGAGTACAAATTTTTTCAATTGTTATTCTGTTTGTGCCTGAGTTTTGGCGCAAATAATTTCCCTTTATTATCTTCAACAAAAACTTATGCCAGAACACGATTGTTTACGACGTTTTTTATTTGAACAGCACGGAATTCGAGGAGTGTGGGTAAAACTCACAGACAGTTGGCAAACCGCGAAACAGCATCAACAACAACCTGATATTGCTGTGCAACAATTGGGGCAAGCGTTGGCTTGCGTATCGATGTTATCGACGACGGTGAAATTCGATGGCGCAATGATTATGCAAGCGCAAAGCGACGGCGCGATTTCAACACTTGTTGCACAAGCAACGAACGAACGTAAAATTCGAGGTGTGGTGAAATGCCATGCACCTGTTAAAGGCGATTCGTTACCAGAATTATTTGGTGAAGGGCGTTTGGTTTTAACGATTGAAGCGGGAAATGGCAAACCATATCAAGGTATCGTACCTTTACAAGGTGAAAATTTAGCGACCGCTTTGCAAATGTATTTTGAGCAATCAGAACAATTGAAAACGCGCTTATGGTTGTTTGCCGATAACAATCATGCCGTTGGCTTGTTGTTACAAGAGTTACCATCAGCAAAAAATCAATCAAATGATTGGGAAACAATTGAAATTTTAGCTGATACTGTCACAGCGAAAGAAATGTTTGAATTGGATTGTCACGAATTGTTATATCGCTTATTTAACGAAGAAGATGTGCGGCTTTTTGATGCCGAAGATGTGGCATTTGAATGTTCTTGCTCGCGTGAACGCATTGAAAAGACATTGCGTGCAATGGGTCAGGAAGAATTACACGCCATTTTGAATGAACAAGAAATTATTGAAGTCACTTGTGAGTTTTGCCATGAATCGTATCGTTTTTATAACGCAGATGTAGATAAAATTTTAATTGAGTAATAGAAAAATAGTTTTGTTAATTGCCCGAAAAAACAATTTTTAGAAATTTTAAACATTGTCCATCGTGCAAAACTGTAAAAAATCGTCGGGTGAAAATAGATTCCCGATATAATCACTCAAGATTTTGAAATTGAGAGCCGCAAAAAATAACATGATAAAAAATATATTGGTTTGGAGTGTCATCGCGATGTTATTGATGTCACTGTTTAATAATTTTAGTAGTAGTCCTCAACAAAACGAGCGAGTTGATGCGTCGTTGTCTTATTCGCAATTCATTGATTCAGTGAAAGCGGGACAGGTGCAACAGGTTGTTATTGATGACAATACGATTAAAGGTAAGTTGCAAAACGGGCAAGTTTTTAAAACATATTCGCCAAACGATGGGCATCTCGTCGATGATTTATTGGCTAACAATGTTGATATTAAAGTTTTAGCTCCTGAACAACCTACGATGTTGATGCAGTTATTGATTTCATTTGGTCCGATGCTTTTGTTGATTGGTGTGTGGGTGTTTTTCATGCGTCAAATGAATGGGGGAATGCCAGGCGGTAAAAACCCCATGAGTTTTGGCAAAAGCAAAGCGCGAATGCTCGAAGAAGACCAAATCAAAATTACTTTTGCAGATGTTGCGGGTTGTGACGAAGCGAAAGAAGAAGTTGATGAAATGGTTGATTTCTTGCGCGATCCTGCGAAATATCAAAAATTGGGTGGAAAAATTCCACGCGGCGCATTGATGATTGGTCCTCCTGGAACGGGTAAAACTTTGTTAGCGCGTGCCATTGCTGGTGAAGCGAAAGTGCCATTTTTTACCATTTCGGGTTCGGATTTTGTAGAAATGTTTGTAGGTGTGGGTGCATCTCGTGTCCGCGATATGTTTGAAACAGCGAAAAAACACGCGCCATGTATTATTTTTATTGATGAAATCGATGCGGTTGGTCGTCAGCGCGGCGCAGGTTTAGGCGGCGGCAATGATGAACGCGAACAAACATTAAACCAATTGTTGGTTGAAATGGACGGGTTTGAAGGCAATGAAGGCATCATTGTTATTGCGGCAACTAACCGCCCAGACGTTTTGGATAAAGCCTTATTGCGTCCTGGACGTTTTGATAGACAAGTCACTGTTGGTTTGCCCGATGTGCGCGGACGTGAACAAATTTTAGGTGTGCATATCAAAAAAGTGCCAACATCAGATGATGTTGAAGTGAAATATATTGCACAAGGCACACCAGGTTTTTCGGGTGCAGATTTAGCGAATTTGATTAACGAAGCCGCGTTATTTGCTGCACGAATGAATAAACGTGTTGTTAACATGGCTGATTTAGAAAAAGCGAAAGATAAAATCATCATGGGCGTAGAGCGTTACTCGATGGTCATGAATGAAAAAGAAAAAGAAATGACGGCGTATCACGAAGCGGGTCATGCGATTGTTGGAAAATTAGTACCTGAACACGATCCAGTTTACAAAGTGAGCATCATGCCGCGTGGTCGGGCATTAGGTGTGACAATGTTTTTACCTGAACGTGATCAATACAGTGCCAGCAAACAGAAATTAGACAGCATGATTTCAAGTTTGTACGGCGGTCGTGTCGCGGAAGAAATCATTTTTGGTGCAGAACAAGTAAGTACAGGTGCATCGAATGACATTGAGCGAGCAACCGAATTAGCTCGAAACATGGTCACGAAATGGGGTTTTTCACAACGTCTTGGACCACTTTCGTACAGTGAAGAAGAAGGTGAAGTATTTTTAGGTCGTTCGGTTACGCGCCACAAAACGGTTGCCGAAGAAACATCGCATACTATTGATGAAGAAATTCGCTTGTTTATCGATCGTAACTATCAACGCACTGAAACTATTCTAAAAGAAAATATGGATATTTTGCACAGCATGGCAGCTGCGTTGATGAAATATGAAACGATTGATAAAAGTCAGATTGAGGATTTGATGGCGCGTAAACCAGTGCGCGATCCAGAAGGTTGGAATGACGCGTTACCACGAGGTGGCTTACATATCGTTGTTGGTGGCGACACAAAAAACGATACCGATTTGCCTCCCTCTTTGGATAAAACAGTCGAGCAGCATTAAGCTCGATTAACACTAAAAATAATTAAGGAGAAGTGCGACGCGCTTCTCCTTTTTTTATCACCGTATTTTGAAGGCATAAAACATGACACGAAAATATTTTGGCACTGATGGCATTCGCGGAAAAGTGGGAACTCCCCCCATTACACCTGATTTTTTATTAAAACTTGGTTGGGCAGCAGGACAAGTGTTTGCACAAGAAGGACATAATTTTGTCTTAGTTGGTAAAGACACACGCATTTCGGGTTATATGTTTGAATCGGCATTAGAAGCAGGTTTGACTGCAGCTGGTGTAGATACTAGCTTGCTTGGTCCCATGCCAACGCCAGCCGTTGCTTATTTAACGAGAACATTGCACGCAAAAGCGGGGATTGTAATTAGTGCATCACACAATCCATATTTTGATAACGGCATTAAATTTTTTTCCGCGCAAGGCACTAAATTGCCCGACAATATTGAGCAAAAAATTGAAGAATATCTGGATTTACCCATTACAACAGTTGATTCGTCAAAATTAGGCAAAGCCAAACGTGTGGTTGATGCAGCGGGACGTTATATTGAATTTTGTAAAGCGAGCGTTCCTACAGGAATGACGTTTGACGGCATGAAAATCGTAGTCGATTGTGCGAATGGTGCAACTTACCACATTGCTCCAGATGTGTTTAAAGAACTTGGCGCACAAGTTATTGCGATTGGTACGGAACCTAACGGATTAAATATCAATGAAGGTTATGGCGCAACTAGCCCTGAAAATTTAGTGAAAACTGTTTTGGAACAAAAAGCAGATTTCGGGATTGCATTAGATGGTGACGGTGATCGGGTCATTATGGTCGATCATAAAGGCGAAGTAGTTGATGGTGATGAATTGATTTATATCATTGCGAAGGCGCGTTTAAAATCGGGTTTATTAACAGGTCCTGTCGTCGGTACGTTAATGTCAAATTTAGGAATGGAACACGCACTACAAAAACTGAGCGTTCCTCTTTTGCGAGCGAATGTGGGTGATCGCTATGTAATTGAAATGTTAATGAAACATAAAGGAATGTTGGGCGGAGAAAATTCTGGTCACATTATTTGTTTAGACAAAACTACGACAGGTGATGGCATTATTGCCGCATTACAAGTGGTTGCAGAAATGCAAAATACAGGACTGTCGTTACACGATTTGAAATCAGGGATGCAAAAATATCCACAAGTATTAATTAATGTGCGAACTGCAAAAAAAGTGGATTTAACAACACAGAAAGGCATTCAAAATGCTGTGCGGACGGTAGAGCAAACATTAGGTAAAGATGGTCGAGTATTATTGCGTGCATCTGGGACTGAACCCTTGATTCGCGTTATGGTCGAAGGAAGTAATCAATCTCAGGTGGAACATTATGCAAAACAGTTAGCTAATGATGTAAAACAAGAAATTGGATAATTTTTATCCAAACAGACTGTGGTTTTAAATTATTAGAAGCGACCTGAAATTACAAAGTTTGCCAAAATCCGCGAAGTTAAACACATTTCGTGCTTAAACTGGACAAACGATAACAACACGGTAAAATTAAGGGGTTTTCAACCCGTTTATTCAATAGAGAAACCAATGGCGATAATTACTGTTTTAAATGGTCCAAATTTGAATTTATTGGGCATACGCGAACCCAGTCTTTATGGCAATAAAACGCTTGCAGATATTCAATATACGCTTGAACAAGAAGCGCAAAAATTACAACATTCTCTAACGTTTCGCCAAAGCAATGCAGAACATGAACTTATCGAATTAATTCATGCCGCATATACTAATCAAGTCGATTTTATTATCATCAACCCCGCTGCTTTTACACATACAAGTGTAGCGATGCGCGATGCGTTATTGGCAACCAAAATCCCTTTTATTGAAGTCCATTTATCGAATGTTCATGCCCGTGAACCATTCCGAAAGCACTCCTATTTTTCCGACATCGCGCAAGGCGTAATTTGCGGATTAGGCGCAATGGGTTACGAATTGGCGTTACAAGCCGCTCACAGATTATTAACCGAGAGATCTTAAATCATGGATATTAGAAAAATAAAAAAACTCATCGAAATTATTCAAGCTTCAGACATCGCTGAAATAGAAATTAAAGAAGGCGAAGAATCTATTCGCATCAATCGTTACACGGCAGTTACACCAATAACTTACGCAAATGCCCCCACAACTTCTGTCATTACATTAGGCAATGAATCTACGCCTGCAACACCGATGGCAAAACCAGAAATTAAAGGTCATATTGTTAAATCGCCGATGGTTGGTACGTTTTATCGTTCAGCATCACCAGGTAGTAAATCATTTGTGCAAATTGGACAAGCGGTACAAGCTGGCGACACATTGTGCATTATTGAAGCAATGAAAATTTTAAATCAAATTGAATCTGACCAAAGCGGTGTGATTACGCAAATTTTGGTTGAAAACGCTGAACCCGTGGAATACGGTCAACCGTTGTTTGTCATTGAATAAGGCGGCGCGTTATGTTTGATAAAATCGTTATCGCTAATCGCGGTGAAATTGCATTACGCGTCTTGCGTGCTTGCCGTGAATTAGGCATTAAAGTTGTCGCTGTACATTCAGAAGCAGACCGTGATTTAAAACACGTTCGTTTGGCAGATGAATCAGTATGTATTGGGCCTGCGAATTCAGCGGATAGTTATTTGAACATTCCTGCAATTATCAGTGCTGCCGAAGTAACTGACGCAGAAGCCATTCATCCAGGTTATGGTTTTTTGTCTGAAAATGCAGATTTTGCCGAAAAAGTTGAGCAAAGTGGTTTTGTATTTATTGGTCCGAAAGCGGAAACGATTCGCATGATGGGCGACAAAATTTCAGCGAAAAATGCAATGTTGAAAGCTGGAATTCCCTGTGTTCCAGGCAATAACGATCCACTTTCTGATGACGCGGATAAAAACTTAAAATTGGCGCGTGAAGTCGGTTATCCTGTGATTATCAAAGCAGCAGGAGGCGGCGGCGGGCGAGGAATGCGTACTGTTCATACTGAAGCAGCATTGATTAACGCGATTTCGATGACTAAAGCTGAAGCGGGCGCGTCGTTCGGCAATCCGACTGTTTACATGGAAAAGTTTTTAGAAGATCCGCGTCATATTGAATTTCAAGTGATGGCAGACAATTATGGCAACGCGATTCATTTGGGTGAACGTGATTGCTCGATGCAGCGTCGTCATCAAAAAGTCGTCGAAGAAGCTCCCGCGCCTGGAATTACCGAAGAA
>SESD01000203.1_pt1 | contig 36789 bp, 32 predicted proteins | sample 3171411 | NCBI WGS metagenome assembly SESD01 (sample SAMN06051880, study PRJNA518727) | freshwater metagenome | biome: subpolar coniferous forest; feature: holomictic lake; material: water; isolation source: holomictic Lake 442, 16.5 m depth | place: Canada: near Kenora, Ontario | collected...
CAATGACTACTTCGCCGTCCTGCACCACGTATTGCTGGTCGCGGTGGTACAGCGTATTGGCCCGCAGCGCGGCATACAGATGATGGATGAGCAGGATGTTGGCCGGCTCGTAGAGGCTGCTGCCCTCGGCCAGCATGCCGAGGCGGGCAAGGATTTCCTCGGCCTTTTCGTGACCGGCTTCGGTCAGCAGAACCTGGTGAGACTTGAGATCGACGGTGTAATCGCCGCTATCGACCTCGCCTTCGCCCTTCGCCGCCTCGCCCTTGGTCAGCAGCGGCGGCACGGCATTCATGCGCAGATACAGCTCGGTGTGGTCTTCGGCCTGACCCGAAATGATCAGCGGCGTGCGCGCCTCGTCGATCAGGATCGAGTCCACTTCATCGACGATGGCGTAGTTGAGGCCGCGCTGCACGCGCTCGTCGGCCAGATACACCATGTTGTCGCGCAGGTAGTCAAAGCCGAATTCGTTGTTGGTGCCGTAGGTGATGTCGGCGGCGTAGGCGGCCTGCTTTTCATCGTGCGGCATGTGCGAAAGATTGACGCCGACGGTGAGGCCCAGAAAACGGTAGATGCGCCCCATCCACTCGGCGTCGCGACTGGCCAGGTAATCATTGACCGTGACCAGATGCACGCCCTTGGCGGGAATCGCATTCAGATACACGGCGAGGGTTGCCGTCAGCGTCTTGCCTTCGCCGGTTCGCATTTCGGCGATCTTGCCGTAATGCAGCACCATGCCGCCGACCAGCTGCATGTCGAAATGGCGCATGCCGAGCACACGACGGCCGGCCTCGCGCACCACGGCGAAGGCTTCCGGCAGCAGGGCGTCGAGCGTTTCACCCTGCGCGTGGCGACTGCGGAACTCGTCCGTCCTGGCCCGCAGCGCCTCGTCGGAGAGCTGCTCAGTAGCGGCTTCGAGGGCATTGATGCGGGTGACGGTCTGGGAATACTGCTTGATCAGCCGCTCATTGCGGCTGCCAAAAATCTTCTTGAGAAAGCCGGTTATCATCTTGTCATCACTCAGAAACCGGCTTCAGATAAAGCTAATGCCGGCGAAAGCGGGCGTCAGGCTGCAACCAAAGCGGGTAATCATGTTTTTAACACTCGAATCGGAAACCGGTTCCAGAGAAAGCCGATGCCCGCAACAGCGGGAGTCATGCCGGACCCGGAAACCGGAGAACATGGGGTACCCGGCCGCCAACCGGCCGAGCAAAACAAAGCGGGGATTTTAACATGCAGGGCGGGCTGCCCGCCCTGCGTCGCTCAGTGGATTTGCGCGGCGGCTCGCTGGGTCGCCTGCGCCATGCGCAGGAAGCGGTCCGGATTCTGCGCCAGACCGCGAATGCGTACTTCAAAATGCAGGTGCGGCCCGGTGGAGCGCCCTGTGGTGCCCACTTCCGCAATTTTCTGGCCGCGTTTTACCAGTTGCCCGGCCTTCACCAGAATCCTCGAGGCATGGGCGTAGCGCGTGGTCAAATCCTTGCCGTGGTCGATTTCAACCAGATTGCCGTATTGCGGATGACGCTCGGTGCTGATGACTACGCCTGCAGCGGCGCTGCGAATAGAAGTGCCCGCCGGCGCCACGATGTCCACGCCCTCGTGCATCGCCTTTTCGCCGGTGAAGGGATCGACGCGCCAGCCATAGGTTGAGGCATTCCAGTTGGCTTCGACCGGAAGGCTGGTCGGCAACAGGCTTTTTCTGATCCTGTCCTCAAGCATCTGTGACTCGATCAGGGAGATGGCGTCGGATTTCGCTTCGACCTGGTGCGCCAGCGCGTCGACCGCCGCTTGCAGTTCTGTGGGGGACATCGCGGCAGGCAGCAACAGCGGTCCGCCGCGGCCGTCAGCCTTTGCTTCAAATGCTTTCAGTTCCTGGGGCTTGACACCCGCCATGCCGGCAAGCCGCTCACCGATGGTGTCGAGGCGCATCAGTTGCGCCTGCATCTCGCCCAGTTTGATGGCCATGGCATTGATGTTTTCGCGGACAAAGTCCTTCGAGCGCTGGGTTTCTTCGGCGTTCATCGAGCGCAACATATCCTGCAGGAAGGGCAGGCGGACTTCCGCAGCATGGCGAACGGTTACATACGAGAACAGCGAAGACAGCACAAGGACCGAACCGAACAGGGCAGCGGCAAAAAGAATCGCATGACCCCAGGTCAGCGTAATGCTTCTTGCGGTTGTCAGCCGGTCAGAGACGAGAATAATATGCATCCCTTCCCTTCCTCCAGGTTCGTTCCGGTTGCCGTTTAACGCCGATAATGCCGACGTTAGCCTTCGCCAGAACTTAATTTTCGATGACAGCGCGCAGTCTCCAGGAACACCTTGCCTCCGGTGACAGCATGGCGCGGCTTACTGCCCACGCCCAACGTCTGCTCCAATTCCAACGTCTCCTGGAAGCTGCGCTGCCGGCTGCGCTGAGGCCTTATGTCCGGGTAGCGAACTTCCGTTTGGGGAAACTATTTATCCACGCCGCCAACGGCGCAGTCGCAGCGAAGATCCGTCAATTCGGACCGCGTCTCGCCAACGATTTATCGAACAAGGAGGTAAAGGTTACTCAAATCGAGGTCCGAGTGCAAGCCCGAAACCCTTATCCGCCCCAGCCTCGACACGAAAGGCCTGTCCTGCCTGGTGTCAGCCAGAAGCATGGGCTCACTGCGCTGGCGTCCAGCCTGCCTGCTGATTCGCCTCTCAAGAGCGCTCTGGAACGCCTGCTGCGCAGCGTCAAAGAATGATCAGGCGTTCGGCTGCCATCAGGACCAGCACTGCCAGCGAGAACACCAGCGCCGCCTTGGCGACGCGGCCCGACAGAGCAAGGTAGCGCCGGTCACGGGTCACCAGCCAGGCGACCAGACCGCTGCCAATAATGATCGCCGTGAGCATGCCGACGATCCTGAGCAACAGCATGGTTCAGGCGAACTTGGGATACAGCCGGGCGATGCTTCCCGGCGCTTCCTCGGCGCGCTGAAAACTCACCAGTTCCCAGGCGCCGGCATCGGCCAGCAATTCGCGCAAGAGCCGGTTGTTCAGCGCGTGGCCCGACTTGTGCGCCGAAAACGCCCCCAACAGGGGATGGCCGGCCAGGTAGAGATCCCCTATGGCATCGAGAATCTTGTGTTTGACGAACTCGTCGGCGTAGCGCAGGCCGTCGCTGTTGAGGACCCGGTATTCATCCATCACGATGGCGTTTTCCAGGCTACCGCCCAGCGCCAGACCCTGTTCGCGCAGTGTTTCGACGTCCTGCATGAAGCCGAAGGTGCGGGCGCGGGCGACTTCACGCAAGTAGGATTGATCGGCAAAGTCAATGTGCGCGCGGGAGGCGGAACGATCTACTGCCGGGTGGTTGAAGACAATGGAGAAATCGAGGCTGAAGCCGTCGTAGGGCGACAGCCTGGCCCATTTGTCGCCATCCTTCACTTCCACGGTTTTCTTCACCCGGAGGAATTTCTTGGCGCTGTTCTGGTCCTCGATTCCCGCCGACTGCAGCAAAAACACGAAGGGCGCGGCCGATCCATCCATGATCGGCAGTTCTGCGGCGTCGACATCGACGTAGATATTATCGATGCCGAGACCGGCCAGCGCCGACATCAGGTGCTCGACGGTAGCGACCTTGACCCCGTCTTTTTCCAGGCAGGAGGCCAGCCGGGTGTCACCGACGCCGAACGGGTCCGCCTTGAGGTCCACCGGCGGCGTCAGATCGACACGGCGGAATACGACCCCCGTATCCACCTGCGCCGGACGCAGGACGAGCGACACCTTGACGCCGGAGTGGAGACCCACGCCGGTAGCCTTGACGACTGATTTAAGGGTGCGCTGACGAAGCATCGGGCTGCGGGCTGACTGGATTAATGCGGGCGACGATTTTACCACGCAAGCCCGGTCCGGCGGGGGAGGGGCGCCCGCCGGAACCGGTTGCGGGCCTGACCATTCAGTCCGACTGGCGGCGCAGGAAGGCCGGAATGTCGTACTTGTCCACGCCGGAGTCTGCCATTGCCTTGGCCTGTGCGTTGCGTGGCGTGCCGCTGCGTCCGCTGCTGATCACGGTGGAAAGATCTACCGCTGACTGGCTGATCGCGGAATCGAAAACCGGCAGGTTGTCGGTTCCGGTGCGCAGACCAACGGGTTCCACCACGGTCATCCTCGGCTTGACAGCAGTGACGCCGCCCAGACCGGTAGCGACCACCGTCACACGCAACTGGTCTTCCATCGTGTCATCAAAGGCCAGTCCGCAAATAACGGTAGCCTCCTGCGAGGTGTAGGTGCGCACGGTCGCCATGACTTCCTTGTATTCCCTCATGCCGATACCGCGGCTGGCGGTTACATTCACCAGCACACCGCGCGCACCGGACAGCTCGATTCCTTCCAGAAGCGGACTGGCAACTGCCTCCTCGGCCGCGACGCGCGCCCGATCAACGCCGGCAGCGGTGGCGGAACCCATCATGGCCTTGCCCATTTCGGACATCACGGTCTTCACATCCTGGAAGTCCACATTGATGTGGCCCGGCACGTTGATGATCTCGGCGATGCCGCCCACGGCGCTGCACAGGACGTTGTCGGCAGTGTTGAAGGCGTCCATCATGCTGATCTCCTCCCCCAGCACTTCCTCCAGTTTCTCGTTGAGGATGACGATCAGCGAATCGACGTGACAGGCGAGTTCGGCTACGCCCACTTCGGCGATGCGCTTGCGATTGCCTTCGTACTCAAAAGGCTTGGTCACCACGGCGACAGTGAGGATGCCCAGTTCGCGCGCCACCTCGGCGACGACCGGACCGGCACCGGTGCCGGTGCCACCGCCCATGCCGGCAGTGATGAAAACCATATGCGCACCTTGCAGCGCTTCGGCGATCTTGGTGCGATCCGTCTCGGCCAGTTCGCGCGCTTTCTCCGGTTTGCCGCCGGCACCCAGACCCGGGCCAAGCTGGATCTTGACCGGCGCGATGTTCTTCGCCAGTGCCTGGGAGTCGGTATTCACGCAAATGAACTCGACGCCCTTCACGCCCTCGCGGATCATGTGCTCGACGGCGTTGCCGCCCGCACCGCCGACGCCGACGACCTTGATCACCGTCGGACTTGCCTCCGCTTCCGCTGTCACTACTTCCTCAAGTTCAAACATTCCCGCCTCCTGAAAAGACCCACTGAATCAAAAATTTCTGGCAAACCACGCCCGCATCCGCGCCAGAACCTGCCCGAGACTCCGCGGGCTTGGTTCCTTCATGCCGCGGTGACGCTGCGCTACACCTTCCAGCAACAAACCCATGGCCGTGGAATAGCGTGGATTGCGCACGTAATCGCGCAAGTTGCCGTCGTAATGCGGCATTGCCAGCTTCACGGTATTGTGAAAAATCTCCTCGCCCAGATCCGCCATGCCGGGCATTTGCGCCGCTCCCCCGGTCAGCACGATGCCGGCGCGCAGCAGGCGTTCCTTGCCGCTGCGGTGCAGTTCCTCCTGCACCTTCTGGAAAATCTCTTCGACGCGCGGCTGGATGAATCCGGCCAGGGTCTGGCGCGACAGCTGGGTTGCGGCACGATCGCCGACGCCCGGCACTTCGATCATGTCTTCCGCATTAGCCAGCTGTTGCAGCGCGACGCCGTAGCGCATCTTGATTTCCTCGGCATCCTGGGTCGAGGTGCGCAGGGCGATGGCGATGTCATTGGTCAGCTGGTCGCCGGCGATCGGAATGACCGCGGTGTGGCGGATCGCGCCCTGCACGAATACTGCGACGTCGGTCGTGCCGCCGCCGATATCGACCAGGCAGACACCGACATCCTTTTCGTCCTCGGTCAGCACGGCATAGCCGGAGGCCAGCGGCTGCAGCACCAGATCGGCCACTTCGAGGCCGCAGCGATGCACGCACTTGACGATGTTCTGCACCGCGGTCACGGCACCGGTGACCAGATGCACCTTGACGTCAAGGCGTCTGGCATCCATGCCGAGCGGTTCCTTGACGCCATCCTGGCCGTCGACGATGAACTCCTGCACCAGCGTGTGCAAAATCTGGTCGTCGGCCGAAATCGATGTCGCATTGGCCGCCTCGATGGCGCGCTCGACATCGAACTGGGTGACTTCCTTGTCGCGCACCACCGCCATGCCGGTGGAATCCTTGCTCTTGATGTGGCTGCCGGCGATCCCGGTGTACACCTCGCGCACCTTGCAGCCGGCCATCATCTCGACTTCGGCGATCGCCCTGGAAATCGAATTCACGGTGGCCTCGATATTGATCACCATGCCGCGCTTGAGGCCGGTCGATTCCTGAGTGCCGAGCCCGAGGATGCCGAGCCGGCCCTCGGCGTCCAGCTCACCGACGATGGCGACAATTTTCGAGGTACCGATGTCGAGGCCGACGATCAGGTCACGTTTGGCTTCTTTACTCATGCGGCCTCCGCCTGGCCGTCCGAAGGAGGCTGCGAATCAAAATCCGGATGCCGCGCCAGCGGCTGAACCGTAGTCACCCCCGCCCGCGGGCGGGGGCTGGGGGGTGGGGGGGCAAGCTTTCCCCCGGGGTGTAGCGCAGCTACCCCCCTGAGGGCGAATCCATTGGGGTAACGCATATCCACCACGCCGATGGACTGCAGGCGATTCCTCGCCGCGCTGCCCGCTGCAGCGTAGTGGTTGGTGAATCGGTTCAGGCGCTCTGCCAGCGGGTGCTTGGGCTGATCGCGGCCGAGTTCCAGTACCACGCCGTCGTCGAGCTTGAGCTGCCAGGCCTCTCGCGCCGAGAGTCGAATGGCGACCGGCTTGCGGCCGATGGCGGCGAGGCTGTCTTTGAACTCCTGGAAATGCGCCAGCACCCGGGGGGCGGAGCCTTCGGGGCCGGCAAAGGCAGGCAGAGCTTCGTCCGTGGACGCCATGAACACTTCGCCGCGCGTGCTGACCAGACGCGCTTCGCCCTCCTGTGCAGTCCAGCGTGCGGCGGCGCGGTGCTCTTCAATGTCGAGTTGCACACCGTCCGGCCAAAGCCGGCGCAGGGAGGCCGAGCGTACCCAGGGCATGCTCTCGAACGCCGCCTGTGCCGTTTCCAGATTCACTGTAAAGAAATTCCCGGACAAGGCGCTGCGCGCCGCGTGTTCTATCTGTGCCCGCGACACCTGGTCCAGCGGCGTCGCTACCACCAACTGCTTCAGCGGGAACACCGGCAACGCCTGCAGCGTCACGGCGCCGGCCCAGGCCAGCAGCGCACCACCGGCCAGCAGCAGCAAGTCGGCAAGGAGATTTATCAAAGTCGGTTGATCCCAGAAGCCATCACCGGCGTCCGGCTCGACCCGGGTATTGCCCCGGCTCTTTCCCGTCGGGAGGCTCCGCGCCTTAGCCATGACGGGCCTCTGCGAGCAGTTTCAGCACCAGTTGCGGAAATTCAATGCCGGCAGCCCGCGCCGCCATCGGCACCAGCGAGTGATCGGTCATACCGGGCGAGGTATTCGCCTCCAGGCAATACATGCGTCCCGCCGCATCCAGCATCAGGTCCATGCGTCCCCAACCGCAGCCGCCGAGCACGGCGAAGGCGCGCAGCGCCATGTTGCGCATTTCTGTTTCCCGCTCCTCACCCAGGCCGCCGGGTATGCGGTACTCGGTGTCATTGCGCAGGTACTTGGCCTCGTAGTCGTAGAACTCCGTCGCCGGCACGATGCGGATCACCGGCAAAGCCCGGCCGGCGAGGATGCCGACCGTGAACTCGCCGCCGGCCAGGTACTTCTCGGCGATCACGCAGGAGTCGAAGCGGGCAGCCAGTTCATAGGCCGTGCGCAAACCGCCCGCCTGCTTGACCTTGCTGATGCCGATGCTGGAGCCTTCATTGGCCGGCTTGACGAACAGCGGCAGGCCGAGGTGTGCCTCGACGGCGGCGAAGTCGCTGGCAGCGTCGAGCACAGCGTACTCCGGCACCGGCAGGCCGGCGCCCTGCCACACCAGCTTGGAGCGCCACTTGTCCATCGCCAGGGCGGATGCCAGCACACCGCTGCCGGTGTAGGGAATGGCCATCAGGTCGAGCGCGCCCTGCAGCGTGCCGTCTTCGCCGCCGCGACCGTGCAGGGCGATGAATACGCGCTTGAAGCCCTCGCCGTGCAGGGCTTCGAGCGTCTTCTCCTGCGGGTCGAAACCGTGGGCATCGACGCCGGACGAGCGCAGCGCGACCAGCACCGCGGCACCGCTTTTCAGCGAGACCTCGCGCTCGGCCGACTTGCCGCCCATCATCACCGCCACCTTGCCGAAATCCATCAAACTCCTTCTCCGTCCTGCCCGGATCGACTGCCCGTCGCGCCCAGGATGCGTACCTCGCGCACCAGATGGACGCCGAATTGTTCCGCGACTTCTGCCTGAATTCGACCGACTAGCCTTTCTATCGCACTCGCCGTCGCCGTACCCTTGGGATTAACGATGAAATTCGCATGCTTTTCGGAAACCTGCGCGCCGTCGATCTGTGTGCCCTTCAGCCCGGCGGCTTCGATCAGGCGTGCGGCGTGGTCGCCGGGGGGGTTCCTGAACACCGAACCGGCATTCGGCAATTGCAGCGGCTGGGTGGCAATTCGCCGCTCCAGCAGTTCGCGCAGTCGCGCCTGCGCCACTTCGGCATCCCCCGCCGGAAAGCGGAACCAGGCGCCGGCGAAGATTTCATCGCTGGCCTCCTTGAGGCCGACGTGACGGTAGCCGACGACAAAATCATCGGGGCTGCGAATGATCTGTTCGCCGCTGCGGTTCAGCATCAGCACCCGTTCGACGTAACGCCAGGTCTCGCCGCCATGACATCCGGCATTCATCGCCAGGGCGCCGCCCACGGTGCCCGGGATCCCGGCCAGAAACTCGGCCTCGGCGCAGCCCTGGTTGCCGACAAAACGCGCCAGCTTCGGCGAGGCGACACCGGCCTCGGCATAGAAGCTGCCATCGTCGTCCCGGCGCAGGGTATCGAGCACGCCATGGGTGAAAATCGCGGTGCCGTCGAAGCCGCCGTCACGCACCAGCAGGTTGCTGCCGAGACCCACCATCAGCAGCGGTTCGTCGAGGCGCAGGCGCTGCAGGAAAAGGCCGAGATCAGCCAGATCGGCGGGAAAGTAGGCGCGCGCCACGTCTCCCCCGGCGCGCCACGAGACATGGCCCGCCATAGGCTCATTTGCGAGCAACTTGCCGCGCAGTGCTTCAGTCATCGGGGAAACCTCGCGCAAGCGGTTTGCTTGTGTTCATCATGAATTTGCCATTTCGATCAATCGCCCCGGCACGCCGCCGATGGATCCGGCGCCCATGGTGATGACTACGTCACCGTCGCGGACCGCGGCCAGGATGGCCGCCGGCATCGCCGCAATGTCTTCCACAAAAACCGGCTCGACGTTTCCGGTGCCTTGCATGCCTGGAATGGCGCTTTGCGCGCCGGTGCCTTGCATGCCGGGACTAGCGCTTTGCGCGCCGGTGCCTTGCATGCCGGGACTAGCGCTTTGCGCGCCGGCAACGCGCAAGGCGCGCAGCAGGGCGCGACTGTCGGCGGCGATGATCGGCGCCTCGCCGGCGGCATACACCTCGCCAAGCAGCAAGGCATCGATGCCGCCCAACACTTTGATGAAGTCCTCGAAACAGTCTCGTGTGCGGGTGTAGCGGTGCGGCTGGAAAGCCAGCACCAGGCGGCGGCCGGGGAAGGCGCCGCGCGCTGCGGCCAGCGTTGCCGCCATTTCCGCCGGATGATGGCCGTAGTCGTCGACCAGAGTGAAGCTGCCGCCAGCCGGGCAGACGATCTCGCCATAGCGCTGGAAGCGTCGACCGACGCCGCGAAATTCAGCCAGAGCCTTGATGATGGCGGCATCACCGATGCCTACTTCCGTCGCCACCGCAATCGCCGCCAGCGCGTTGAGCACGTTGTGCCGGCCCGGCAGATTGAGCGTGATGGGCAGGCGGCTGATGCTGCCATTGGTCCGCACGCAGGTAAAGCGCATGGTGCCGCCGTCGGCCACCACCTCTTCGGCGCGGAAGTTGGCCTCGGTATCGATGCCGTAGGTGACGATCTGCTTCGCCACGCGGGGAATGATCTCCCGCACGTTGCGGTCGTCGCCGCAGACCACGGCAACGCCATAGAAGGGCAGGCGGTGGAGGAAATCGACAAAGGCCTGCTTCAGCCGGCCGAAATCATGGCCATAGGTTTCCATGTGATCGGCATCGATGTTGGTGACTACCGACAGCACCGGTGACAGGAACAGGAAGGAGGCATCCGACTCATCGGCCTCGGCCACCAGGAATTCGCCGGCGCCCAGTTTGGCGTTGGCTCCGGCGGAATTCAGCCGGCCGCCGATGACGAAGGTGGGGTCGAGTCCGCCTTCGGCCAGGCAACTGGCCACCAGGCTGGTGGTGGTGGTCTTGCCATGGGTGCCGGCAATCGCGATGCCCTGCTTGATGCGCATCAGTTCGGCCAGCATCTGCGCCCGCGGCACGACCGGCACGTGCCGCAGTCGCGCCATCATGACTTCCGGGTTGTCGTCACGCACTGCCGTCGATACCACCACGGCATCGGCCGTTGCGGCGTTCTGCGCGCTGTGGCCGATCGCGATGCTTATGCCCTGCGCCGCCAGACGCCGCGTCGCGGCACTTTCGGCGAGATCGGAACCGCTGACCGCATAGCCCTGATTCGCCAGTACCTCGGCGATGCCCGACATGCCGGAACCGCCGATGCCGACGAAATGGATGCGTTTGACTTTGTGTTTCATGCTGAATAATCCTTTTTAACCACGGCGAACACGGCGAAGTGCAAGCGCGTCAAGGCCTTTGCGCCGTGCCGCCGTGTCGCCGTGGTGAAATGTCTTCATCATCACTGCGCCAGCTCCGCGCAGACCTGCGCCACGGTAGCTGTAGCTTCCGGCCGAGCCAGGGCGCGCGCTTTTTCCGCCATCTGGGTCAGTTGCTGGCGCGACAGAGTCCTGATCTCGGCCAGTCTTTCCGGCGTCAGCTGATCCTGCGGCAGCAGAATTGCCGCGCCGACATGGCTGAGGAAGCGCGCGTTGGATGTCTGGTGGTCGTCCACCGCATGCGGGAAAGGCACCAGCAGGCTGGCGACGCCGGCTGCGGCGAGTTCGGCCACGGTCAGCGCACCGGCACGACAGATCACCAGATCGGCCCACTCGTAAGCCCCGGCCATGTCATTGATGAAGGCCACGCAATCGGCCTTGACCCCCGCCGAGAGGTAGAGATTCTTCAACATAGGCAGATGCTTCTCGCCGGCCTGATGCACCACCGCCGGCCGTTCGCTTTCAGGAATCAGGGCGAGGGCTTGCGGCACCACCTGGTTCAAGGCCTGCGCGCCCAGGCTGCCGCCGACGACCAGCACGCGCAGCGGACCGTCGTGCCCGCCATAGCGAACAGCCGGCGGCGGCAGTGCGGCGATTTCCGGACGCACCGGATTGCCGGCCCAGGCCCCTTTCTTCAGCGCCCCGGGGAAGCCCGTCAGTATTCGGTCGGCAACTACGGCCAGGACGCGGTTGGCGAGTCCTGCCACCGAATTCTGCTCATGCAGTACCAGCGGGATGTTTCTCAGCGAGGCCATCATGCCGCCCGGAAAGCTGATGTAGCCGCCCATGCCCAGCACCACGTCGGGCCGGATGCGTTTCAGCTGCGTCCATGCCTGGCTGAAGCCCCGCAGCAGGTTGAAGGGCAGCAGCAGTTTGCGCAGCAGTCCCTTGCCGCGCAGTGCGGAGAAATGTACCCAGGCCATTTCGTAGCCGCGCCCGGCGGTCAGCTTCGCTTCCATGCCGTCGGGGTTGCCCATCCAGGCGATGTTCCAGCCCTCGGCCTGAAGTTGTTCGGCGACAGCAAGCCCCGGCATGATGTGCCCGCCCGTACCGCCGGCCATGATCAGCAGGGTTTTCATGCCGAAAATCTTTCACCGCAGAGGCGCAGAGGCGCAGAGAAAAGCAAGGTCACAAGAGTGTCTTTGTCTTTCTCTGCGTTACCTCTGCGCCTCTGCGCCTCTGCGGTCAGGTTTTGTCTCATACCTGCTGCCCCCGCATCAATTGCCGGTTTTGGTTTCGGCCGCTCGCCAAGGCTCGCTTAACCTTCGCTACGCTCACGTTAGCCTGCGCCGAAATCGACAATTGATGAGAGTTCATACCTGCTGACCTCTCATCAATTGTCGATTTTCCCAGTCAACGCGCAGGAGAATCCCCAACGCCAGGCAGTTCGCCAGGATGCCGGAGCCGCCGAAGCTCATCAGGGGCAGGGTCAGGCCCTTGGTCGGCAGCAGGCCCATGTTGACGCCCATGTTGATGAAGCCCTGTACGCCGAGCCAGATGCCGATGCCTTGGGCGACGAGACCGGAATGGACGCGGCCGAGCACCAGCGCCTGGCGGCCGATGGCGAAGGAACGCTGCACCAGCAGGGCAAACAGCCCGACCACGACGCAGACACCGACAAAGCCCAGTTCCTCGGCGATGACCGCCAGCAGGAAATCGGTATGCGCTTCGGGCAGGTAGAACAGCTTCTCGACGCTGGCGCCGAGGCCGACGCCGAACCACTCGCCGCGGCCGAAGGCGATCAGGGCGTGCGACAGCTGGTAACCCTTGCCGAAAGCATCCTGCCAGGGGTCCATGAAGCCGAAGATGCGTTCGCGCCGGTAGGGCGAAACCCAGATCATGATGACGAAGCTGATCGCCAGCACGATGACCAGAACGCCGAATACCCGCACGTTGATGCCGCCCAGAAACAGGATGCCGGTGGCGATGCAGAGGATGACCACCAGCGCACCGAAGTCGGGCTCCCTCAGCAGCAGGGCTCCGACCAGCACCATGACCAGCGCCATCGGCCCGAAGCCGCGCAGGAAACTGCCCATGTCATCCAGCTTGCGCGTGGTGTAGTCGGCGGCATAGAGCACGACGAAGAGCTTCATCAGTTCCGAGGGCTGCAGGTTGATCGGGCCGAGGCCGATCCAGCGCTGGGCGCCGTTCGCGGCGCGGCCGACATGGGGAACCAGCACCAGCAGCAGCAGGGCGACTCCGCCGAGGAACAGCCAGGGCGCCGCCTGCTGCCACAGCCGCAGCGGAATCTGGAAAGCCATTACGCCGGCCACCAGTCCGACAGTCAGAAAGACGGCGTGGCGGAACAGGAAATAGGCCGGTTGCCCTCCGGTGAAGCGGCTGCCCTCGGCCGTGGCGATCGATGACGAATACACCATCACCAGTCCCATCAGCAGCAGGCCAAGGGCGGGCCACAGCAGGAGTCCGTCGAGTTCGGCGGGTGCCTGCTGCGCCGGTGCGGTGTAGTTCCGGCTCATGAACGGTCCGCCAGCGCCTGCACCGCGGCGACAAATACCTGCGCCCGGTGCTCGTAGTTGCGGAACATGTCAAAGCTGGCGCACGCCGGCGAAAGCAGCACGGCATCACCCGGCCGGGCCAGCGCACGGGCACGGCGCACCGCGTCCTCCATGTCGGTGGCGTTCTCGATCGCCACGCCGGGTGCGGCACCCAGGGCTTTCTCTATCAGCGGCCCGTCGCGGCCGATAAGCACCGCGGCGCGGGCATGGCGCGACACCGCGTTCCTGAGCGGCGAAAAATCCTGCCCTTTTCCATCGCCGCCGGCAATCAGGACGATTTTTGGATCGTCCTGATTGCCGGTGGCGGCCAGAGTGCCATCCCTCCCGACCTCCCTTCCCGGGGAAGGGAGGTGACTATTCCGGGCGGCCAGTTGGCCGCCAATTCCCATTAACGCCGCGACCGTGGCGCCGACATTGGTGCCCTTCGAATCGTCATACCAGGTAACGCCATCGAGGTCTGCGATCTTCTCGACCCGATGCGGCAGGCCGCGGAAACTGCGCAGGGCCGGCAGCAATGCGGTGACATCGAAGCCGAGCGTGACGCACAGGGCCAGCGCCGCCATGGCGTTGGCGGCATTGTGCAGGCCGGCCAGCGGCAGCGCCGATACCGGCAGCAGAAAGCGTTCGCCCTGCACCAGCCAGGCGTCGCCGCGGTTCGGGCGCAGGCCGAAGTCATCGTTGGCGGCGGGTGCGTCGAGGCCGAAAGTGATGATGCGGCAGTCAGCCGGCGCCATCCGGCGTACCCGGGGATCGGCGCGGTTCAACACTTGCACGCAGGGTGCGGCTGCCGTGTGCTGGAAGACTCTGGCCTTGGCGGACGCGTATTCGTCGAGATCGATGTAGCGGTCGAGGTGATCGTCGGAGATGTTGAGCACCGTCGCCGCGTGAGGGTTGAGCGTCTCGGTGGTCTCCAGTTGGAAACTGGAAAGCTCGAGCACCCAGACCTGCGGCAGGGCGTCTGCATCGAGCGCATCCATCAGGGCGGTCAGCGCCGCGGGCGAAATATTGCCGGCGACGCCGACCGTCTTGCCGGTGGCGCGCAGCAGGTGTCCGGCCAGTGCGGTGGTGGTGGTCTTGCCGTTGGTGCCGGTGATCGCCAGCACCGGTGGCGGCGCCGCGCCGTCGCTGCACAGGCCGCGCAGACCCCGGGCGAACAACTCGATCTCGCCGACCACCGGGATGCCGGCGGCGCGCGCATGGATCACCACCATCAGCCCGCCCGAAAGGCCTGGCGACAGCACCAGCAGATCGATGTCCGCGAGCAGCTTCTTGTCGAATTCGCCGGCGACGAATTCGGCGCCGGGAACCCGCCGCCGCAATTCGCCCAGATAGGGCGGCGCCGTTCGCGTATCCGCCACCCGCAGCCGCGCCCCCTGCCGCGCGCACCAGCGCGCGGCAGCCAGGCCGGATTCGCCGAGGCCGAGAACCAGGACGTGTTTGTCGTTCAGCTCCATGGCAAATTTTCACCGCAGAGGCGCAGAGGCGCAGAGAATGGCTGCGCAGAGGAAAGTACCTCTGGGCAGATACCTTTGCCGTCCTCTGCGCCAGCTCTGCGCCTCCGCGCCTCCGCGGTAAATGCTTTTCCGTTCATCGTATCTTCAATGTCGACAAGCCGAACAGGACCAGAAGGATGGTGATGATCCAGAACCTCACCACGACCTGCGTTTCCTTCCAGCCGGTCTGCTCGAAGTGGTGGTGCAGCGGCGCCATGCGCAGGATGCGGCGGCCTTCGCCGTAGCGCTTCTTGGTGTATTTGAACCAGCCGACCTGCAGCATCACCGACAGGGTTTCGGCGACGAACACGCCGCCCATGATGAACAGCACGATTTCCTGGCGCGCCACCACGGCTACCGCACCCAGCGCCGCGCCCAGCGCCAGCGCACCGACATCACCCATGAACACTTCGGCGGGGTAGGCGTTGAACCAGAGGAAGCCGAGGCCGGCGCCGGCCAGCGCGCCGCAGAATACCGTCAGTTCGCCGGCGCCGGGAATGTAGGGCAGCAGCAGGTATTTCGAGAACACCGAGTTGCCGGCGACATAGGTGAAGATGCCCAGCGCGGCGCCGACCAGCACCGTCGGCATGATCGCCAGGCCGTCGAGTCCGTCGGTCAGGTTCACTGCATTGCTGCTGCCGACGATCACCAGGTAGGTCAGCAGGATGAAGCCGAACATTCCCAACGGGTAGCTGACGCTCTTGAAGAAGGGCACGATCAGGGCGGTTTGCTGCGGCAGTTCCAGGGTGAAGCCGGAGGACACCCACTGCAGGAACAGGCCGACCACCTTTTCGTTGTTGGGTGCCGAAATGGAAAATGCCAGGTAGATGGCGGCGACGAGGCCCACGACCGACTGCCAGAAGAACTTGGACCGGGCAGACAGGCCGTCGGGGTTGCGGTACACCACCTTGCGCCAGTCGTCCACCCAGCCCACTGCGCCGTAGCCGAAGGTGACGATCAGCACGATCCAGATGAAGCGGTTGGACAGGTCCGCCCACAGCAGCGTCGATACGCCGAGCGAGATCAGAATCAGCGCGCCGCCCATGGTCGGCGTGCCGGCCTTGACCAGATGCGTCTGCGGCCCGTCGCTGCGTACCGACTGGCCGATCTTCTTGGCCGCCAGCCAGCGGATCACCGCCGGGCCGAAGACGAAGGAAATCGTCAGTGCGGTCATCGTCGCCAGCACTGCGCGCAAGGTGATGTAGCCGAATACGTTGAAGCCGCGCAAATCCCTGGCGAGCCACTGGGCGAGTTCAAGCAACATGGACAAAACCTTTCACCGCAGAGGCGCAGAGGCGCAGAGAAAGACCACGCAGAGAAAGACAACGGCAATCTGTCCTTGCTTTCCTCTGCGCTTCCTCTGCGCCTCTGCGCCTCTGCGGTAGTCTTTTCATCGTAATCATTCGATCTCCACAATCGCATCAACGACACGTTCCATGCGCATGAAGCGCGAGCCTTTGACCAACACGGTGGTCTGCGGCGCCAGTTCGCTTGACAGCGTTTTGACCAGATCGTCGAGTTGCGCGAAGTGCCGGCCGCCTTCGCCGAAGTTGGCCGCCGCCGCCGCCGACATTTCGCCCAGACAGAACAGGCGGTCGATGCCGTGGCTCTTGGCGTAGCCGCCGATCTCGTCATGGAACTGGCCGGCGGCCGCGCCGGCCTCACCCATGTCGCCCATGACGAAGAAGCGTTTGCCGGGCACCGAAGCCAGCACGTCGATGGCGGCGCGCATGGAGTCGGGGTTGGCGTTGTAGCTGTCATCGATCACCAGCGAGCCGCCGCGGCCGCTGCGCCGCTGCAGGCGACCCTTGACTCCGGTGAAACTCTCCAGACCCTGTTTCACTGCCGCCGGCGCTGCGCCCGCCGCCAGTGTCGCAGCGGCGGCGGCGCAGGCGTTGCGGGCGTTGTGACTCCCCGGCACGACAAGCGCCACATCGATGGCGCCCCAGGGCGTGGCCAGGTGCAGTTCGCCGCCCAGGCCGTGGCTGGTGAAGCGGCCTTGCACTTCGGCAGGCCGGTCGAGAGCGAAACCCAGCTGCGGGCGCTCCCGCGAAAGTTCGCGCCAGACGCCGGCCTGCGCATCGTCGGCATTGAATACGGCGACGCCGTCGGCCGCCAGGCCGGCGAATATTTCACCCTTGGCCAGCGCCACATCCTGCACCGAGCCGAGGCCTGCCAGGTGGGCGCGCTGGGCGTTGTTCACCACGGCTACGGTGGGCTTGGCCAGGCGCGTCAGGTAGTCGATCTCGCCGGCGTGGTTCATTCCCATCTCGATCACCGCAGCGCGATGCGATTCGCGCAATTTGAGCAGGGTCAGCGGCAGACCGATGTCATTATTCAGGTTGCCGGCGGTTGCCAGCACTGAATCGGCATTGCCGGACTGCGTACGCAGGATCGCCGCGCACATTTCCTTGACCGTGGTCTTGCCGTTGCTGCCGGTGATGCCGATCAGCGGCAGCGCAAAGCGCGCACGCCACTGCGCCGCCAGTGCGCCGAGGGCGAGGCGGGTGTCGCTGACGCCGATCAGGGGCAGTGCAGGATGGGCGGCGGCGAATTCCTGATTCACCAGAGCCCCCGCCGCACCGCGCGCCAGGACGTCGCCGACATAGGCGTGGCCATCGAAGTTGTCGCCCTTCAGCGCGACGAACAGTTCGCCCGGCACGATGCTGCGCGAATCGGTGCTGACGCCGCTGAAGCGGACATCGGTGCCGTGCGCAGCGGCAGCAATGGCGCGGGCGGCCTCATGAAGAGTCATCATGACCGCCGCTGCCTCAATGCGGCCGTGGCCGCATCCGTATCGGAGAAGGGATGGCGCACGCCGGCAATCTCCTGGTAGGGTTCGTGCCCCTTGCCGGCGATCAGAATCACGTCGCGCTCGCCGGCGCCGGCCACCGCATCGGCGATGGCGCGTCCGCGCTCGGGCTGCAGCAGCGGCGCCTGCTTCATGCCGCCAAGGATGCCGTCGAAGATGGCTTGCGGCTCTTCGCGGCGCGGGTTGTCGCTGGTCACCACCACACGATCGGCCAGGCGTTCGGCGATCGCGCCCATTTGCGGACGCTTGCCCGGGTCGCGCTCGCCGCCGCAGCCGAACAGGCAGACAAGGTCGCCGCCGCGTGCTGTCGCGGTTTCACGCAGTACTTCGAGGGCTTTTTCCAGAGCGTCGGGCGTATGTGCGTAGTCCACGACCACCAGCGGTTGCTGCTCACCGCCCAGCACCTGCATGCGCCCCGGCGGCGGCCGGATGCTGCGCAAGGCCGCCGCGATGTCTTCGAGGCGCTCGTTGCGCGTCAGCAGCGCAGCGATCACGGCGAGCAGGTTGGCGGCATTGAAGCGGCCGACGACGGGTGCGGCAAAGCGCACGCCGCGCAGTTCGAACCCGATGCCGGCTGCACCCATGCTCAGGCATTCTGCATGCAGCGCTTCATCGCTGCCGCCGGCGTCGTTCAGCGTATAGCCGATGGTGGGCACGCGCCCCTTGAGCCTTGCGGCAAGCGCAATGCCGAACGGGTCGTCGAGGTTCAGCACCGCTGCGGCGAGGCCGGGAGTCCAAAACAGTTTCTCCTTGGCCGCTGCGTAGGCTTCCATCGTGCCGTGGTAGTCGAGATGGTCGCGGGTCAGGTTGGTGAAGACGGCGACGTCGAAGGCGGCGCCGTTGACGCGGCCCTGATCGAGTCCGATGGAAGAAACCTCCATCGCGCAGGCCTCCGCGCCGCGCGCAACGAAGCCGGCCAGCGCCGCGTGCAGGGCGATGGCATCCGGTGTGGTGTTGGGACTTTCGTCGAGCGCGTCAAGAAAACCGTTGCCCAGCGTACCCACTACCGCACATCGATGGTGCAGCGAGTTCATGGCCCGGGCGATCCAGTGCGATACCGATGTCTTGCCGTTGGTGCCGGTGATGCCGGCAAGCCAGAGCTGTTCGGAAGGACGGCCATACACGAGGTGCGCCATGTCGCCGGACAGCGCCGCAAGTCCTTTGACCTCGATGACGGGCGCAGCCCCTGCGGCGGCAGTTGCGCTGCCGCCGGCTTCGGCGATCACTGCGGCGGCACCCTTTGCCAGCGCCTGGGCGATGAAATCGCGGCCGTCGGCCTGCGCTCCGGGGAAGGCGACAAAGACGTCGCCGGGCTGAACCCGCCGCGAATCCGCGGCCAGGCGCGTCACCGCAATGCCTTTGCCTGCGAGCTGTTCGAGGATTGACGTGGCCGTGTTCACATCTCTTCCTTAACCGGCTCGGCGCTGGTCATCACGAGCGGCTTCAAGGGCGCATCGGGAGCCACGCCGAGGGTGCGCAAGGCGCCGCCCATGACCTGTGCGAACACCGGCGCGGCAACGTCGCCGCCGTAATGCTTGCCGTTCGAAGGTTCGTCGATCATCACGGCGACGATCAGGCGCGGATCGGAGGCCGGCGCGAAACCGACGAACGAGGCGACGTACTTGTTGGCATACGCGCCGCCTTCGATCTTGTGTGCCGTGCCGGTCTTGCCCGCGACGCGGTAGCCGGCAATCTGCGCCTTGGGTGCGGTACCGCCCGGCAGCACCGCCATCTCCAGCATGGCGCGGACCTCGTGCGCGGTTTGCGCCGAGAATACCTGCCTGGCATTCAGCGGCGGCGTATCCAGTCGCGCCAGCGAAATCGGCACCAGGTCGCCGTCGCGGGCGAAGGCCAGGTAGGCGCGTGCCAGCTGGATCAGGGTCACCGAAATGCCGTGACCATAGGCCATGGTGGCCTGTTCGATCGGCTTCCAGTTCTTCGCCGGACGCAGGCGGCCGCCGACCTCGCCGGGGAAGCCGAGTTTCAGCGGGGTGCCGAACCCCATGCTGTCAAACATGGTCCACATGTCCTCGGGCGACATGGACAAGGCGATCTTGGCGGCGCCGATGTTGGAAGACTTCTGGATCACCTGCGCTACGGTCAATACGCCGTGCATGTGGGCGTCGGAAATCGTCGCCGTGCCGATGGTCATTTTGCCGGGCGCGGTCTGGATCGGCGTATCGAAACGTACCTTGCCTTTTTCCAGTGCCAGCGCCACGGTGAACGGCTTCAGCGTCGATCCCGGCTCGAAGGTGTCGGTCAGCGCCCGGTTGCGCAACTGGGCGCCGACCAGCTTGACGCGATTGTTCGGGTTGTAGGTCGGCAGGTTTGCCAGAGCCAGTATTTCGCCGCTCCTGGCATCGAGCACCACCACACCGCCGGCCTTGGCGCGGTGTTCCTCCAGGGCCAGCTTGAGATAGCTGTAGGCCAGGTACTGCACCTTCGAATCCATGGCCAGGACGATGTCCTTGCCTTCCAGCGGCGGCTGCACGCTTTCGACATCCTCCACCACGTTGCCGCGGCGGTCCTTGATGACGCGGCGGCTGCCGGGTTTGCCCTGCAGCTGGGAATTGAAAGCGAGTTCGATGCCTTCCTGACCGGCATCTTCGACCCCGGTAAAGCCCAGCATGTGCGCCATAACCTCGCCCGCCGGGTAGTAACGCCGGTACTCCTGCTTCTGGTGGATGCCAGGCAGCTGCAGCGTCGACACGCGATCGGCGAGCTCAGGCGGCAACTGGCGTTTGACATAGACGAAGTCATGTTCGGAAGCCAGCTTGCGGGTGAGCTCGCGCACATCCATCTCGAGCAGGGCGGCCAGGTTGCGCAACTGCGCCGGCGCCAGTTTGGCGTCTTCGGGATCGGCCCAGATCGAGCGCACCGGGGTGGACACCGCCAGTACGTCGCCGTGGCGGTCGGTGATGCGGCCGCGGGTGGCGGCAATGTCGATCACGCGCTCGAAGCGGGCGCGTCCCTTGCCGCCGAGGAACTCGTTGTTGATGCCTTGCAGGTATAGCGAACGGGCGATCAGCGTGGCAAAGGCGCCCAACAATACCACCAGCACCAGGCGTTGCCGCCATGGCGGCAGGCGCTCGGAAAGCAGCGGGCTGCTGGCAAACCTGATTGACTTCATGTCCGGCTCACTGCTGTGCCACCGCATCGACGGAAATGATCTGCCCCGGCGCCGGCGGCTTCATTCCCAGCTTGTCGCGCGCGGCCTTTTCCACCCGGACATGGGCGGCCAAAGTGCTTTGCTCGAGTTGCAGTTGTCCCCATTCCTCTTCCAGACCGCGCATGTGCGTGCGCGAGGCATCCAGCTCTGTAACCAGCTTGCGCGCCCGGTGGTTGGCGCCGACTGCAGACAAGGCACAGGCCAGGGCGACCATGATCAGGAGCAGATTGAGGCGCGCCATTTATGCTTTTCCGCTGCCCGTCGGCTGGCCGGCAGGGCCGACTTTTTGTACCGCGCGCAGCACCGCGCTGCGGCAGCGCGGGTTGGCAGCGATTTCCGCGTCGGATGGGAAGATCGCCTTGCCGACCAGATCCACTATCGGCTGCGGCAGATCGACGGCACGCACCGGCACGCCCTTCGGCGGCTGCGGCGGATGCGCCGCGTCGCGCATGAAGCGCTTGACGATGCGATCCTCCAGCGAATGGAAGCAGATCACGGCGAGGCGTCCGCCCGGAACCAGTCGTGCAACGGCCCGCGGCAGGGTTAACGACAGCTCCTCAAGCTCCCGATTGACGTGAATCCGTAGAGCCTGAAAACTGCGCGTCGCCGGATGCTGACCCGGTTCCCGCGTGCGGACGACTTGCGCCACGAGCGTGGCAAGCTGTCCTGTCCTTGAAATACCGTGCTCGCTCCGAGCAGCAACAAGCGCCTTTGCAATCGCATGAGCAAACCGTTCTTCGCCATAGTCTCTGATCACCTTTTCCAGTTCTGATTGCGATGCCCGCGCCAGAAATTCGGCCGCGGTCTCCCCCTGCGTCGTGTCCATGCGCATGTCCAGCGGCGCATCGAAACGAAAACTCATGCCCCGTTCGGGCGTATTCAGTTGCGGCGACGAGACGCCGATGTCCATCAGCACGCCATCCACCTGTCCCACGCCGAGCTTGTCCAGCACTGCGTCGAACTCGCTGAAAGGCGCATGTACCAGGCTGAAGCGGGGGTCGGCCAGCGCAGCCCCGGCGGCAATCGCGGCCGGGTCGCGATCCAGCGCGATCAGGCGCCCGGCGGCTGCCAGCGATTGCAGAATTGCGCGACTGTGGCCGCCGCGGCCGAAGGTGGCGTCGACATAGGTGCCTTCCGGCTTGATGGCCAACGCCGCGACTGCCTCGGCCAGCAGTACGCTGACGTGAGTGTCGGTGCTCACAACGCAAGATTTTCCAGGCCCGGGGGCAACAGCTTGTCGCCCACGGCAAAGATCGCGTCCTGCTGTGCCTGCCAGCCGGCAGCGGACCAGATTTCGAAATGACGTCCTTGCCCGATCAGCCAGATTTCCTTTTCCAGACCGGCGTATTGGCGCAATGAGGGCGAAAGCAGCAGGCGTCCGGCGCCGTCCAGTTCCACGTCCTCGGCAAAGCCCACCAGCAGGCGCCGCACCATGGCGGACTCGACCTGCAGGCTGGGTGCGGCGAGGATCTGGGCGCGGATGGGCTCCCACGCCGGCTGAGGGTAAAGCAGCAGGCAGCGGTGGGGATGGGCGGTCACCACCAGACGACCCTCGCCGGCTGCCACCAGGGTGTCGCGGTGCCGCGCCGGGACCGCCATGCGGCCCTTGGCATCGAGATTGAGCGCCGTCGCACCTTGGAACATCGAATCTCCCCTGAACGAAAAACACGCCGTTGATGGACTTGTTTTTCCCACTAACCCCCACAAGATCCCACTTTATGACACTTTTTCGTGCCGGTCAAGGGTAAGTCGGATTTTTTTCAGGCGCAACAAGGGCTTAGCGACTCCTGTGATGAAATTCTTTGAATATTTTTTTCATTAAAAACAATATGGATAGAAGGTAAATCGAATGTGCTTTATTAGGAGTTTCGCCGGGTCGCGGCATGTCGCCGGGCATTCAGGTCAGTTGCCCGGTTTCGGCTTCGGTTTGCCGCGCCAAAACCGAATTCCTGCGATCAGCCGGGAGGCCTGGCGTCGCCCTTCCGGCAAGAACGATGTTCTTGCCGCCGCGTTGCCAAGCGACCAGAATAGGCTGGCCCGTCAGTCCTGGATTGCCCGGCTGGGTGCGGCCAAGGAAGACAGAATGAGCCATGTGAAGTCGCGCGAAGTGGTTCTCGCCATCAAGCTTTCGGAAGATCTGCTGAAGGGACTCGATGCCTTGCGCACGGCATGGAAAGACGATCCGGCCTCGGTTCCGCGAGGTTTGTCCTGCTCGCAATCGAAGGAGGGCCAGTTCGTTCTGGTGGCCGCCGAATCGGCCTTCGTCACGCTTCCCGGCGCCTGCGTCATCAAGGGCATCGGTGCCATCGAACTGATTGGCGCGGAACCGGTGTTCGAGGACGGCGCGAGTTCGAAGACGCTGGTGTTGCGGGACACGGCCGAAGGCTGGAAGTTCTCCGTCAAGTTCCTGCCGCCGATAGTTCGCGAAAGAAACGCGAAGTAGGTCGGCATCGACCTGTTCAGCCGGGCCGCTCGCCCATCGTCTCGCCCATTCGAATCGGGCCCTGCGGCGACCATTGCGGGTTGAACTTCAGCGCGCCCTGCGGAAACAGCATCACCACCGTCGAGCCGAGCAGGAAGCGGCCCATCTCCTCGCCCTGTTGCAAGCGCAGTTGCTGATCCCCGTAGTGCCACTCGCGCAGATGGCCGGGGCGCGGCGGGTTCACCACGCCATGCCACACCGTGGCCATGCTGCCGACGATGGTGGCACCGACCAGAGCGAGCACGAAGGGTCCGCCGGCTGACTCGAAGACGCAGACGACACGCTCGTTGCGCGCAAACAGGCCGGGCACCCCGCGCGCCGTGACGGGATTGACCGAGAACAGTTCGCCCGGGACATGGATCATGCGCAGCAGGCGGCCGTCGCAGGGCATATGAATGCGGTGGTAGTCCTTCGGGCTGAGGTAGAGCGTGGCGAAACTGCCGTCCTGAAATTGCGCGGCGAGTCCGGCGTCGCCGCCGACCAGGGCGGTCGTCGAGTAGCGATGGCCCTTGGCCTGAAAGATCTGGTCGCGCTCGATCGCGCCGAACTGGCTGATGGCGCCATCCACCGGGCAAATGAAACCGGCATCAGCCAGAGGGCGCGCGGCGGCCTTCAGCGGCCGCGTGAAGAACTCGTTGAAGCTGGCATAGGCGGCAATGTCGGGATTGACCGCTTCGCCCATGTCGACGCCGTAGCGGCCGACAAACCAGCGGATCACGGCGGTGGTGAGGCCGCCGGCGCGGGCGCCGGCGAACTTGCCGGCGAGGGCCGTCAGTGCCTGCTTGGGCAGCAGATACTGGGGCAGGACTGCAAGGCGGTCGGACACGGCGGCGGTCAGGCAAGAGGCCGCGGCAGATCAGCGGCCTTGCGCGGCCAGCGCGGCGATGCGTTCTTCCATGCTCGGATGGCTGGCGAACAGCGCGCTCCAGCCCGGCCCGCCGGCGATGCCGGAACTGGCCAGACTCTTCGGCAGCGGCTCGACCGTCATGCCACCCAGCCTTTGCAGGGCCGCCATCATCGGCCGCGGCGAGCCCATCAGGCCGGAGGCGCCGGCGTCGGCGCGGAACTCGCGCTGGCGCGAGAACCAGGCGACGACGATGCTGGCCAGCACGCCGAAGAGGATGTCGCAGACAATCACGGTGATGGTATAGCCGATGCCGGGGCCGGAGGATTCGCGGTCGCCGCGGCGCAGAAAGCTGTCGACCAGGTAGCCGACGACGCGCGACAGGAAGATGACAAAGGTATTGACCACGCCCTGGATCAGCGTCAGCGTCACCATGTCGCCGTTGGCGATGTGGCTGACTTCGTGCGCCAGCACTGCCTCGACTTCCTCCTTGCTCATACTTTGCAGCAGGCCGCTCGAGACCGCGACCAGGGAATTGTTCTTGCTCGCACCCGTGGCGAAGGCATTCGGCTCGCCTTCGTAGATCGCGACTTCGGGCATGGCGAGGCCGGCCTTGGCGGAGAGTTTGCGCACGGTTTCCACCAGCCAGAACTCGGTCGAGGTTTCGGGGCTGTCGATGATGCGCGCGCCCGTCGACCATTTGGCCATCATCTTCGACATGGCCAGTGAAATGAAGGCGCCGCCGAAGCCCATGATGCCGGCGAAGCCGAGCAGCAGGCCCATGTTGAGGCCGTTGGCGGTGAGGAAGCGATTCACCCCGAGCAGGCTGGCGGCGATGGACAGCACCAGCATCACGGCAAGGTTGGTGACGATGAACAGAACGATGCGTTTCATGCGGGTTCTCCCGGAAAAGGCTTGATTGGCAGCGGAGTTGCAAATCGCGCGTGCGGCGATATAGATGCTGCGATTCTTCTAAAGTTCAAGTCCCTCGCCTCAGGGCTCGACATCCCGGTGCCCCGGTTCGCCGCCGTCCTGCGCATCAGGCTTATTGCACCACTCCCAGTTTTCTTGACCACCAGGGTGTTACTGCCGGCAGCAGGGTCAGGGTCCAGATTACCACCCAGGCCGTCAGCGGCATGAGCAGGGTCAATTCCGGAAACTGGGCAACGGTGATTACCGCCAGCACCACCGGTATCACGCCGGTCTCGCGCACGATGCTCATGAACAGCTTGTCTTTCATGCTGAGATCGGTCGGCAGCATCGACAGCATGACCGCCACAGGCCTGGCGACGAGAATGAACACCACCGACACCAGCAGGCCGAGGGCTGCGGTATGCCACAGATCGCCCAGGGCGACAAACGGGCCCACCATCATGAATATGGTCGGCTTGGCAATGCTCTCGACCTGTATCTCCATGGTGTGCAGCGTGGTGTGAAAGTATTTCTTGCCGTGGTTGTAGTTGGCCAGCAAACCGGCAACAAAGGCGGCCAGAAAACCGTTGCCGTGTATGGCCTGCGCCAGCAGGAAAGTCAGCAGCGGAACCGCCAGCACGATGGCAAAGTCATAGGTGGTCTCGCCGACGTTGCGTTCGTGATCCCGCGATTTGTAGACCTCGTAGGCGTACATGGCCGCCCAGCCCATGACGCCTGCGACGGTGCCGAACAGGAATTGCCCGCCGAGAGTCAGCATGTTTTCCGCGCTGAACATTCCGGAAACCAGTCCGCCCATCGTGTCCACCGACGCGCCGGCCAGGATCATGGCGGCAACGGCAGCGGTAAAGATGGCGCCGACGGCATCGTTGAGGGCGCTTTCCGCCACTGAAATACTGGACAGGCGCTTGTACTCGTCCTTGAAGACTATTCTTTTCAGCGTGGGGATCAGCGCCGCCGGATCGGTGGAACCGAGAATGGCGCCGAGCAGGGCCGCCGTCTTGCCGTCGAGTCCCATCAGCATCAAAAGCGGAAACATGACGAAGAAGGTGATGAGATAGCCGACCACGGCAATCATCACGGTGGGGAAGGCGATCTTGACGACGTCGAGCCTGTCCAGTTCGTCGCCGCCGCCTTTCAGGATGATGGCCGCGAGCGCGGTGCACACCACCACCGAAAGCATGATCTGCGACGCAATGGGCGCCAATGCATCGTGCAGGACGATGCCCACCAGAAGCTGCAAGGTGAAGTTGGGGAAAACGCTGCCTTCGGCCAGCTTGCTGCAGGCCCAGCCGAACACCAGGAACAGTCCCAGGCACCACAGCGAGTTGGCAATGGCCGTTTCGGTACCCCCCAGCATTGCCAGACGCTCGAGAATCGCCGGGGCCGCGCGATTCAGGAGGAAGGCGAGGACGAACAGGCCGGCAATTTTTGCGTAGTTCATGGCTTGTATTTTCTTGTCAATAAGTATCGAGCGAAGAAGCCTCGCGGAAACGAACAGCCGGCACCACTTGCCTTGCGCCGCTATCGTTACGGACCGGAAAGCGAGCGCTCAGCGTGGCATTGTACCCATCACGCCGGCTTGAGCGTGAGCGCACGGTATCATCCCGCCGTGCACTCCAATCTGCTCTCGATCCTGCTGCTGCTCTCCGCCGCCGTGGTTACCGTCGCGCTGGCCCGCCGCTTCAAGCTGCCGTCGATGCTCGCCTACCTGACCATCGGCATCGCTCTCGGTCCGCATGGCCTGGCCTTGCTGACCGAGAGCGCTGAAGTGGATGGGTTCGCCGAGTTCGGGGTGGTCTTCCTGATGTTCTCGATCGGACTTGAATTCAGCCTGAAGCGCCTGCATGCAATGCGCGCATTGGTATTCGGCCTTGGCCCGGCGCAAATGGCGCTGACCACGCTGGGTACCGGACTGGTGACGGCACTGGCCTACGATCAGGGCTGGCGCAGCGGCCTGGTGGTGGGGCTGGCGGTGGCGATGTCTTCCACCGCGATTGTCGCCAGGATGCTGTCCGAAAGCTTCGAGTTGCATTCCCGTTCCGGCCGCCAGACCATGGGCGTGCTGCTGTTCCAGGACCTCGCGGTGGCGCCCTGCCTGATTCTGCTGCCGGCTCTGGCCGCTGCGGGCGACGACCTGTTGCGTTCGCTGGCGGTGGCCGCGGCTGAGGCTGTCGCCGTGCTGGCACTGCTGATATGGCTCGGACAAAAGCTGCTGGGACGTATTTTTGATGTTGTGGCGAACATCCGCTCGAATGAACTGCTGGTGCTGACCACGCTGTGGATCGTCGTCGGCTTGTCCTTCCTCACCGCCCGGAGCGGGCTGTCGCTGGCGCTGGGCGCCTTCGTCGGCGGCATGCTGATCTCGGAAACGGTGTATCGCCACCACGTTGAGGCCGACATCCGGCCGTTTCGCGACATCCTGCTCGGCCTCTTCTTTGTCACCGTCGGCATGATGCTGGACATCGCCTACGTTTTTGCCAATGCGCACAAGCTGGCACTGGCCGTGATCCTGCTGATCGGCGGCAAGGCCCTGGTGATGCTGCTCATTACCCGGGTGGCGAAGACGCCGCTGGTCGCCAGCCTGCGCACCGCCGCGCAACTGGCACAGGCCGGCGAGTTCGGCCTGGTGCTGATCGAACTCGCCTACCAGTTGCAGTTGATCGGCGTCAGCGCCTTCCAGATCACTCTGTCGGCCATGCTGCTGTCCATGTTCATTGCTCCCTTCCTGATCGCTCGTGCGGCGCGACTTTCGGGCGACATGGGGCGCGGCGACTGGTCACACAAGGCCGCGGTAGTTCACAACATCGCCGTGCACAGCCTCGAGCTCGGCCAGCACGTGGTGATCTGCGGCTATGGCCGCACCGGCGAGCGTACCGCCGAGTTCCTGGCCATGGAAGGCATCCCCTTCATCGCCCTCGACGTGGATCCGCAGCGCATCGCCGAAGCCCGACTGCAGGGTATCAACGTCGTCTTCGGCAACGCCGACCGGCCGGAAGTGCTGCAGGCTGCAGGGATCGCCCGCGCCCGCGCCGTTGTGGTCAGCTATCCCGATGCGCATTCCGCCGAACGCGTGCTGCGCATCGTGCGCGCTACCCGGCCGCAGATTCCCATCGTCGTGCGCACGGCCGACGACAGAGATGTGGCCCGCTTGAAATCCGCCGGGGCAACCGAAGTGTTTCCGGAAGTTCTCGAAAGCAGCCTGCTGATTGCAGCCGAAACTCTGGTGCAGGCCGGCATCCCGATGCAACAGGCGATCCTTCATGTGCGCGCCGCTCGCGCCGCGCGGTATGCCTCGCTGCGCGACTTCTACGCAATGACAAAGAAGTAGGCCTGCCCGGCAGGAGCTGCAACGCGAGCCGGTTTCCGGCCTGAGGACGGCTCCATCGCTGCGCATCCTGGCCGCCTCGGTGCCGATTCCTGTTGAAATCATGGCTCTTAAGCGCCGTTTAAGCGGCGTACAGCATGATTGGATCATCCAATGATTACGGAGTCCTTCATGAGATACCTGCTCATCGTGGCTGCGGTGCTGTTTGCCGCGGGCGCCCGCGCCGAAGTCCCGCGTGATTTCCTCTCCCGCTTCGAGAAGGAGGCCGGCGTCGCCGCGTCTGCCGAGCGCGGCGCGCGCTTCTTCAGCACCAGGCAGGGCGGGGAATGGAGTTGCGCCTCCTGCCACACCGAAAAGCCGACCCAGGCCGGCCGCCACGCCAAAACCGAGAAGGCCATCACGCCGCTGGCGCCTGCGGCCAACGCCGAACGCTTCACCGACGCCGCCAAGGTGGACAAATGGTTCCGCCGCAACTGCAACGACACCCTCAACCGGCTCTGCAGCGCCCAGGAAAAGGCTGACGTAATGGCCTGGCTGCTGAGCCTCAAGTAGCCTCGAGACCATCATGACCATCATGACCATCCGCATCATTCTGCCGCTCCTGCTGACCGCCCTTGCCCTGCCGGCCCGGGCCGATAGCTACGCCCTGCCGAAGAACCCGGCTTTCGAGGAGGAATGCGCCTCCTGCCACATCGCTTATCCGCCGCAGATGCTGCATGCGGATTCATGGCGCGAGATGATGGGCGGCCTGTCGCGCCACTTCGGTTCCGACGCCAGCCTCGATGAAAAGCGCCGCAGCGCCATCACCGATTTTCTGGTGGCGCATTCCGGCGGGCGCAAGACGGGAGATACCCGCGATGCCCGGGGCAAGCCGCTGCTGCGCATCACCGAGACCGCGCGCTTCAACCGGAAACACGTCGAGATAGACGCGGCGACCTGGAAGCGCGCTTCGATAAAGAGCCCGGCCAACTGTACCGCCTGCCATGCACAGGCTGCAGCTGGGGACTACAACGAGCGTTCGATCAGGATTCCGAAATGAGCGTCCTCATGCAAGGCGATACCACGCGTCTCCGCGTCTGGGACTTGCCGACGCGGCTGTTTCACTGGTCGCTGGTGGCGAGTTTTGCCGCCGCTTTCATTACAGCGGAATCCGAGAAGTTGCGTGATATTCACGTCATCGCCGGCTACACCCTCGCCGGTCTTATCACCTTCCGGCTGTTGTGGGGCTTTGTCGGCGGAGCCTATTCGCGCTTTGCCGAATTTTTGCCGACCCCGGGGACGGTTATCGGCTACCTCAAGTCGCTGCTGAAGGGGAATCCCCAGCACCATGTCGGTCACAACCCGGCGGGCGCGGTGGCGATCTTTCTTCTGCTGGGCTTCGGTATCGCCGCCACCGTCAGCGGCTGGGCCGTGTATGAGGACACCGGCGGGCGCCTGATGGAAGAACTGCATGAAGGGGCTTCCAATGGCATGATGGCGATTGTCCTCATTCACATCGCGGGCGTCATTGTCAGTAGCTGGCTGCATCGCGAGAATCTGGTCCTGGCCATGATTACCGGCTGGAAGAAGGCGAGGCGTGACCGGGTTTCAGTGTAGGCTGACGTCGGTCGCATCGACGTCAAGCGCAGCGGCCGGAACTAAAATCTCATCCTCACCATGATTACGGGTTGGAAAAATATGAGTGGCATGACTCATGATTATGCGCGGCACGGCTCATGAGAATCCTGCTGGTTGAAGACGACACCCTGCTCGGTGACGCACTGCAGGCCGGCCTGCGTCAGGCCGGCCACGCGGTCAATTGGGTCAGTGACGGGATCAGCGCCGAGACGGCACTGATGACAGAGGATTACGCCGCCGTTGTCCTCGATCTCGGCCTGCCGCGAATGGACGGCCTGGAGGTGTTGCGTCGCTTGCGGGCGATGAAGAATACCCTGCCGGTACTCATTCTTACCGCGCGCGACACGGTGGAGGACAGGATCCGCGGCCTGGACGCCGGGGCTGACGATTACCTGGTCAAGCCCTTCGATCTGGCCGAGCTGAGTGCCCGCCTGCGCGCCTTGCTGCGCCGCGCCGGCGGACAGCCGTCGTCCCTGCTTGTCAGCGGGGAGGTCACGCTCGACCCGGCGACGCGGCGGGTGGAATGCAAGGGAAAGGAAGTCGATCTGTCGGCCAAGGAATATGCCCTGCTGCACGCCCTGATGCAGCAAGCCGGGCGTGCCCTGTCGCGCACCCAGCTGGAACAGCATCTCTACGCCTGGGGCGATGAAATCGGCAGCAACACGGTCGAGGTATACATCCATCATCTGCGGCGCAAGCTGGGGGCCGACACCATCCGCACCTTGCGCGGCATCGGCTACGTCGTCGCCAGGACCGAATCTCAGCCATGAAACGAAGGCTGTCGCTGCGCGCCAGGCTGGTCGGGCTGACCCTGCTGGCGGTAGCCGTGGTCTGGCTGCTGACCGCTCTTGCCACCTGGAGCGAAGCCCGTCATGAATTCGCAGAACTGCTGGCCCATCCGCCGGGCACCTCCGCCGCCCACCTCGCCCTCGACCGCGCAGAGGCGGCTGAGGAAATCGCCGAGCAACTGCTCGAGCCCATGCTCTACGGATTGCCGGCACTGGCGGTACTGTTGGTGGTGGCCATCGGCTTTGCTTTGACACCCTTGCGTCAGCTGGCGCGCGATGTCGCTACCCGTGCTCCCGACCGGCTGGACCCGCTGCCGCTGGCAAGCCTTCCCGTTGAAGTCGAGCCGCTGGTGATCAGACTCAACAGCCTGTTTGTCGACATAACCCGCGCGCTGGAGAACGAACGCCGCTTTACCGCTGACGCGTCCCACGAGTTGCGCACGCCGCTGGCCGCGCTCAAGGCGCAGGCGCAGGTGGCGCTGGCTTCCGTCGATGCCGCGGAAAGGCAGCACGCGCTGAGCCAGATCCTTGTCGGCTGCGACCGCGCCACGCATCTGGTGACACAGATGCTTACCTTGGCGCGGCTGGACGCGGGCACCTCGCACCCGATGCAGAACATCGCACTGCGGCCCGTTGCCGAGGAGGTTCTGGCGATGATCGCGGGTGACGCCATCGAGCACAACTGCGACCTCGTGCTGCGCGACGGCGATGCCCCTGTCGTGGCAGACGCCTTGCTGCTGCAGGTGTTGCTGCGCAACCTGGTCGACAATGCCCTGCGTCACAGCGGCGGCACGCAGATCGAGGTGTCGATAACGCAGCAGGACGACCGCGCAGTGCTCACTGTCAGCGACAACGGCTGCGGTATCGCGGCAGACCAGCGCGGCCTGGTGCAGCAGCGTTTTTACCGTTGTCCCGGCGCCAGCGCTTCAGGCAGCGGACTGGGGCTTTCCATCGCCAATCGCATCACCGAACTGCACGGCGCCCGCCTCACCATGGGGGCAGCGTCGGACGCAGGGGGAACGCGGGTTCGGATCGAGTTTCCGGCGATACGCTGAAAGCCGGCGTCCGGCAATCAGTCCTCGCCATGCCGCGTTTCCACCCGGATGCCGGCGTCCTTGAGCAGCGACATGGGCAGAATGCCTCCGGCGCAAACGATAAGCACTTCGTTGGGGATGTCGGTCTGCTGTCCCTCGCGCATCAGCGTCACGTGATCTGCGGCGATATGCAGCACCTCGGTTTTCATGCGCACGTCGATTCTCCCCGCGCTGCAGGCCGCCTCCATGCGTTCGCGATTCGGCGGCTTGACGCGGCCGAAAGTCTCGCCGCGATACACCAGGGTGACTTGCGTTCCCGGCTCGTCAGCCAGCGCCAGTGCCGCTTCGAGAGCGGAATCGCCGCCGCCGACGACCAGCGCGTTGGCGCCGCGGAACTGTTCGGGCTCGATCAGGCGGTAGAGCACCTTGGCCAGCTCTTCTCCCGCCGCGCCGAGCCGGCGCGGCGTGCCGCGCCGGCCGATGGCCAGCAGGACGTTGGCTGTAGCCAAGATTCCCTTGTCGGTATGCACGCGAATCAGACCCGACGCCGATTCCAGCTTTTCCAGGCGGGTGGCGAAGCTGATTTCGATGCCGGTCTTTGCCATGACGTCGTGCCACAATTCGATCAGCGACTCCTTGCTGATTTCCCTCATGGCGACCTTGCCGACCAGCGGCAGGTCCATCGGCGCCGTCATGACGATCTTGCGGCGGGGATAGTGCAGGGCGGTCCCGCCCAGAGTCGTCTCCTGCTCGATGGTCATGTAGCGCAGCCCGGCCTGTTTGGCGGCCAGCGTGGCGGCAATCCCGGCCGGGCCGGCACCGACGATGATGACGTCAAAGTCGGCGCGTGCGTCGCGACGCTTGGCGATGGTCTGCATGGCCTGCTTGCCCTGATCAACTGCCTTGCGGATGAGGCCCATGCCACCCAGTTCGCCGGCGATGAAGATTCCCCGCACATTGGTTTCGAAATGCGGATCGACGGCCGGAATTTCCATGCCGCGGCGGGCGGTACCGAAGACCAGACGGATGGCGCCGACCGGGCAGGCGGCGGCGCAGGCGCCGTGGCCGATGCACACGCTCGGATTGATCAGGATGCCCTTGCCGTCGATGATGCCCATGGCCTGTTCCGGGCAGTCGATGACGCACGAACCGGCACCGACGCAGACACTCGGATCGAGTACCGGATGCAGGGAGGCGGGTTCGGTCAGGCCGGTTGTTTGAGTCTCGCTCCAGATGGCGACGCTGGATGCCTCGCGCGCTTTTCTGGCGCGCCGGTATAACGAGGCGGCCACCGCCAGAGTCAGCGCCGGGAATACAAAATATACTAGTTCTTGCATTTGTCTTAAGCGTGCTTTAAGAACGGGATTGTCAAATGCGAAGATCGGAAGTCTTCGCGTCGGGCAAGATTATGGCTCAATCGATCTATTTGAATTTGGTTACGAATCCATCCGGGGACAATAGTCCCGCCGTCCTTGCGGCCAACTCCACACTGCTCCAGGCGACGCTGAATGTGCTCTGGCGAGCCGGTGCGGTCGTCGTCGTCCTGCTGACGCTGGCGCTGGCCTGGATGGTGGCGGGGGGCGAAATGTACAAGGCGGGTTCCAGGTTGGGGTACAACCTCGGCCTGGCAGGCGGGCTGATGATGCTGGCCCTGCTGCTCTACCCGCTGCGGAAGCGTGTCCGTTTCATGGATCGACTGGGGCCGATGCGCCACTGGTTCCGCCTGCACATGATTTTCGGCATTGGCGGGCCGCTGTTGATCCTGTTCCACTCGACTTTCAGGATCGGTTCGATGAACGCCCGCGTCGCCTTGTATTCGATGCTGCTGGTCGCCGTCAGCGGCATTGTCGGGCGCTTCGTGTATCGGCATATCCATCGCGGCCTGTATGGCAGTCGCTTGACGCTGACAGAAGCAGAAGAAGCTTTGCGCAGGAGCGCCGGCGAATTGCAGGCGACCTTCGCCTGGGCGCCGGATTTCGACAGTCGCCTGCAGGAATTCCGCAACCGGGCCTTCGCCCCCGCCTCGGGTATTGACGCTGCCTGGCGCTTTGTCACGCTGCGTTGGCGCGGTCAGCGCCTGGCGCGCTCACTGCGACCCGAGATCAGGACCGCCCTGACGCGCCAGCGCTGCTTGAACGCAGAACTGGACTCGCACTGGCACCTGATCGAGGGTCAGTTGCGCGGCTATGTCGATGCGACCTGCAAGGCCGCCCAGTTCAGCACATGGGAACGTCTGTTCTCGCTCTGGCACGTTGTTCATGTGCCGTTTTTATACCTTCTGCTGCTCAGCGGCGTCGTGCATGTAATCTCCGTGCATATCTACTGATAGCCTTTCATCAGGCTAAGGCCCCCGTTTGATATTCCGCCTCCTTCTGCTGCTGATCGCGCTTTCTCCGTGGACGGCCCAGGCTCAATTCATCGAGGGAGCATTGATGCCTGGCAAGGTGATTGCGGGGCATGCCAGGTACGAGGAAGATTGCAAGAGCTGTCACGTGCGCTTCGACAAGGGAGCGCAAACCGGCCTCTGCCTTGATTGCCACAAGGAGGTTGCGTCGGATGTACGGGCTCGCCAGGGTTTTCATGGTCGCCAGAAGGAACAGGAATGCCGCGCCTGCCACGGCGAGCACGTGGGTCGCGAAGGAAAAATAGCGGCCTTCGACAAGAACACGTTCGATCATGGGCAGACGGACTTCATCCTGCGTGACAGGCACAAGGAAGCCAGGTGCGAGGATTGCCACAAGAAGGGCAAGTATCGCGAAGCACCCGCCGATTGCAACGCCTGCCATCGCAAGGACGATGTGCACAAGGGTGGCCTCGGCGAAAAGTGCGGCAAATGCCACGATGAAAAAAACTGGAAGCAGGCCAGGTTCGATCACGAAAAGACCCGCTTCCCCATTGCCGGCGGCAAACATGCCGATGTCAAATGCAGGGAATGCCACAGCGACAGGAGTTACAAGAATACTCCGCGCGATTGCAGCGGCTGCCACCGCAAGGACGATCAGGATCGCGGCCACAAGGGGCGTTACGGCAACAAGTGCGAGGTCTGTCACGGTGACCGGGGCTGGAAAGAACTGCGATTCAACCATGACGCCGACACCCGCCTGCCGCTGCGCGGCAAGCATCAGAAAGCCAAGTGCGACAGTTGCCATTCGGCCGAAAAAGGGATGCTTTACCAGCAGAAGCTGTCGCAGAAATGCATCAGTTGCCACAAGAAGGACGATCAGGAAAAGGGGCACGGCGGCGGGCTGGGCGACAAGTGCGAAACCTGCCACAACGAGAAAGGTTGGAAGAACTCGTCCTTCGATCATGACAAGGACACCCGCTTTGCCCTGCGTGACAAGCACAAGTCGGCGAAATGCGAAACCTGCCATCTGGGCGGGGTGTCCGGCCCGAAAGCCAGGCTCAAGCTGGAAACGGCCTGCGTTGTCTGCCATCGCAAGGATGACGGCGGAAAGGGGCACAAGGGGCGCTACGGCGAGGCCTGCGGAACCTGTCATGGCGAGAAAGGGTGGACGCCCGGCAGCTTCGATCATGATCGCGACACCAAGTATCTGCTGCGCGGCAAGCATCTGAAGCCCAAGTGCGACGATTGCCATCGGCCGGAGTTCGGGCCGATTCACAAGCTCAAACTGGAAACCCGTTGCATCGTCTGTCACAAGAAGGATGACAGGCACAAGGCCCAACTGGGCGACAGGTGCGAAAGCTGTCATAACGAACGACACTGGCGCGACGCACCCTACGATCACGCCAGGGCGCGATTCCCTCTGACCGGCGCACATGTCACGACGCCTTGCGCCAAGTGCCACGCCACTCCGGCCTTCCGCGACGCCCCCGCGGCCTGTAACGGCTGTCATGACAAAGAGGATGTGCACAAGAAGCGCCTTGGTCCGAAGTGCGACGGCTGCCACAACACCCGTTCCTGGAAATCCTGGGACTTCAATCACGACCTGCGCACCCGGTTCAAGCTCGATGGCGCCCACCGCAAGGCCGCTTGCCTGGCCTGCCATGATCGGCCGGTAGAAGAAAAGTTCGGTACGCCCCTGGCCTGTGGCGGCTGTCATCGCCAGGAGGATGTGCACGATGGCGGTTTCGGTCAGCAGTGCGAACGCTGCCACGGCACCAGCAATTTCAGGGAAATCAAAATTTATTAGTGCGTATCCGCCGTCATGCTGCGCAGATAAATAGTTTCGAAATAGCTTGACGAAGAAGGTGGATTTCATGAAAATGGGAAACAATCACATTAATGCTGGAGTCCACAGGGTGCCGCTACCGTCATCAAGGGGGGCATGGGCGCACCGTTGAATTCTTGTACCACCCGGTCTCTTGCTGCTGATCCGATGAGGCAAAAGAGACCGGGTCGATATGCGCTTGTATCCGCCTGAATTGGAAGCTGATACCTGAACCGGAACCCGCCAAGAACATGTCCAAACGTATCGTTGCCGTTCTGCGCTTGCTCGCAGCCTGCATGTTGCTGCTGGCGGGGCTATGGGGTGCGCAGGCACAAACCGGGACCGCCAGCCCGAGGGATCCCCGTTTCTCCTTGCGCTTCGATCACGTCAAGACCGGTTTTCCGCTGTCCGGCCAGCACGCCCAGGTGCGCTGCGAATCCTGTCATACAGGCGGCATGTTCAAGGGGACCCCGCGCAACTGCACGGCCTGCCATGTCGCCGGGGGCCGCGCCAGCGCCAGCGCGAAGCCGGTCAGCCATATCCCGACCACTGAAACCTGCGATACCTGCCATCGTGCCAATGGCTGGACCCCGGCGGTGTTCTCTCACAACAGCATTGCACCCGGCAGTTGCGTATCCTGTCACAACGGTACGGTGGCGAAAGGCAAACCATCCGCGCATATCGCCACAACAGTAGCGTGCGATACCTGCCATCGCACGTCGAGCTGGACCCCGGCAAGTTTTTCCCACAGCGCTGTTGCGCCGGGCAGCTGCCAGACCTGCCACAATGATTCGACTGCCAAGGGCAAGCCTGCCGGGCACGTTACCACCTCGGCTGCCTGCGACACCTGTCACCGCA
>SESD01000205.1_pt1 | contig 36448 bp, 45 predicted proteins | sample 3171411 | NCBI WGS metagenome assembly SESD01 (sample SAMN06051880, study PRJNA518727) | freshwater metagenome | biome: subpolar coniferous forest; feature: holomictic lake; material: water; isolation source: holomictic Lake 442, 16.5 m depth | place: Canada: near Kenora, Ontario | collected...
GGTACTTGAAAAAGAACGCTCTCGTTTAGCTGAATTGCAATCGACGTTGGGCAATTTACAAGCGCAACACGTTAAAATTAGCGCGTTGTAAGTTTCTCAAAATGAGCTTGTCATAACAAAATGGCAAGCTCATTTCGTTTTAAATTTTAAAGATAAATTGTCATCAACCAGCGTGAATCGCCTCGAAATTTAATTAACGCTCTCTCCTTTTCACCTTCACCTTCTATATTTAAAATCACTCCGTTTCCAAATGTGGCGTGATTTACCTTTTGTCCTATTTGATAGTGGCTGTCTGTTTTAATTTCAGATGGTAGTGTGGTTGCAGAAAAAGTAGATATTCTTGCAGTCACTGGTCGCGATACATTACTTTTAGGTCGAATTTCATCGAGCAATTCTTTAGGCAATTCACCTAAAAAACGCGATTTGCTTGGTGTAGTTTCACGTCCGTATAAAAAACGTTTTTCAGCGTGCGTAATATACAGTTTTTGCATCGCTCGCGTAATTCCAACATAGCATAATCGACGCTCTTCCTCTAATCGCCCAGCATCATAAATTGATTGTTGTGATGGAAATAAACCTTCTTCTACCCCAACTAAAAAAACGAGCGGAAATTCTAAACCTTTTGCGGTGTGTAAAGTCATCAACTGCACACAATCTTCAAATTCGTCCGCTTGTGGTTCACTTGATTCTAAAACTGCATAACTTAAAAAAGCAGCTAATTCCGACAAATTTTCTTCTTCGTCAGGTTTATATTTAAACGCAACAGCCGCATTGACTAATTCTTTTAAATTTTCAACTTTGTCCGCACTTTTTTCAACTTTGTCCTGCGAATAAAATGCCATTAACCCGCTTTGCTCAATCACAAACTGGACTTTTTCACCTAAAGACAAGTACATTGTTCGATTCTCGAACTGCATAATTAAATCTAAAAAACTAGATAACGAATTTGCAGCGCGTGCGCTTAATTTATGATGTTCTGACAATGAAATAGCGGCTGTCCACAATGAAATTTGTTGTTCATTTGCCAATTGGCGTAGCAAATCTATCGTTTTTGCTCCCATGCCGCGTGTTGGCGTATTTACAATACGATCAAATGCCGCGTCATCATCAGGATTTGCTAATAAACGTAAATAAGCGAGCGCATTTTTAATTTCTGCACGATCAAAAAAGCGCAAACCACCATAAACGCGATACGGCGTTTTGGTCAGCATTAACTGTTCTTCAAACTGTCGAGATTGCGCGTTAGAACGATATAAAATCGCTACATCATTACGTTTATTTCCAGCCTCGACCCAATGTCGAATCCGTTCTACCACATATTTTGCTTCTTCTTTTTCATCGTATGCCGCATAAACCGCAATCTTTTCACCGTCTGACATTTCCGTCCACAAGGCTTTGCCCATACGACCTTTATTGTTAGCGATAATTCCATTTGCAGCTTTAAGAATCGCACCAGTGGAACGGTAATTTTGCTCTAATTTAACGATTTTATGCTGCGGATATTCGCGCTGAAATTTGTAAATGTTTTCGATTTTCGCGCCACGCCAACCATAAATCGCCTGATCGTCATCACCAACAACAAAAAGATTGTCACGATTCGGACTCAGTAGCGTCAGCCACGCATATTGAATGTGATTTGTGTCTTGAAATTCATCAACATGAATTTGACTAAAACGATTTTGATATTGGACACACAGCGATTCGTTGTCACGCAATAATTCGTAAGCTCGTAATAATAATTCAGCAAAATCGACCACGCCAGAACGTTCGCACAGTGCTTCATATTCGCGATAAATTCCTAAAAAACGTCGCGTATTTTTATCCGTACTTTGAATAATATCTTTGCTTCGTAAACCCGCATCTTTTTGCTCATTGATAAACCAAAGCACTTCTTTTGCGGGTAATTCTTTTTCATCAATTTTTAAATCGCTCAACAAGCGTTTAATCAAGCGTTGCTGGTCATTAGAATCGAGAACCTGAAAATCCTTTGGCAAACGCGCTTGCTCTGCGTGACGGCGTAAAATGCGATGTGCGATACCGTGAAATGTTCCTATCCACATGGCTGACGCGCTATTTTCCAACAACGATTCAACTCGCCCACGCATTTCATTGGCGGCTTTATTGGTGAATGTCACCGCGAGAATACTTTGTGGCGATACGTCATTGACTTGAATTTGCCATACGATGCGATGCACTAAAACACGCGTCTTTCCACTGCCAGCCCCCGCTAAAATCAACATAGCTTGCGAAGGTGCCGTGACAGCGGCGCGTTGTGCGTCATTCAATGGCGCGATAATTGAGGTTATATCCATAATTTTTAATTGCAGATTTTTAGCAGCTGTGTATAGTTTGAATGTAGGCAAAGCCAGTTATCTGGCTTATTTTTTAATAACAACATTATACATAGAAGGTTTTAAAATGAATTTTGATTATAAACGTTTGTTTAAATTTGAATTGAACTTAGATGATAAACAAAAAAAATACCGTTTATACGGTGGCGTAGCAGCATTATTAACGTCTGTATTCACAGCAAGCATTCCTTTGTTACTTATTGGTTTAGCCATGACCGCAATGGGCTATTCTGGCTGGTGTCCAATTTGTTCTGCGCTTGAAAAGTAATCGCATTTTTTATCGCTAACGCATTATCAATTAACATGATAATGCGTCCCACCTGACTCTCATTGACCTATCTGCCTTTTTCTGTGACGACTATTTATCCCATTCCTGAAAATCACACACAACGTTTTGTGCTGCACAATGAAGTTCATGCGCGTTCTTCAATAATTAGAGGTTTGCCTGGGCGTGCCAGTCATCTGGCATTATCACGCTCCAATGATGAAAAAATTCAAGAACGCCAACATTTAAATCAACTTTGTGAACGTTTCGGTGTTGCTACACCTACCGCTGATGCTGATCATTTTAGTGCGGCATTCGACACCTTTCAAATTCGCTGGGAACAACATGGCGAATTCAGCACTTACACATTTTATGTAGAGGGAGCAGAAGAACAACCGTTCACAGAACCTGCGTTAAAAAAAGTACCTGCTGATTGGTTATCGTCATTGACAGGCACAATTCTTGTAGCAACTCATGCTTCGATTGTGGATGTAAGTGAAAATATTGCCCCCGATTTGGTTAAAATCGCGCCATTTTTTGCGAGCAATTTACTAATTGGATCAACCGTTGCAGGCGGTGCCGCATCTGTATTTACAGATTTTCGTATTCATGTTGACGGCTTTAGTCGTTTTTTGATTATCAATAAAAATTTGCGTGTAGAACAAGGCGCACGGCTCATGCGCCGATTATTTGAAATTGAAAATTATCGCGTTCTTGCGTTACTTGCATTTCCAATTGCACGAAAACTTTATCCCGAATTAAAAAAAGCAGATCAACAACTCTATACAATTACCAATACAATGACGCAGTCGGCAGGAAATGATGCAAAATTACTCGACGAATTAACAATACTTGCGGCTGAAATAGAAAATCACATTTCGAGTAATCATCTGCGTTTTGCTGCTGCTAGCGCATATTACAATTTGGTAGAGCAACGTTTAATTGATTTACGCGAAGTGCGAATTCAAGGAACTCAGACAATCGGTGAGTTTATCAAGTGGCGACTTGAACCCGCCGTAAATACTTGTCGCTCAACCTCAAATCGCTTTACTTCACTTTCAGAGCGCGTTGGCAATACAAGTCAATTATTACGGACGCGAGTTGATATTATTATTGAACGACAAAATCAAGGTTTGCTCACCTCGATGGATTTACGCGCAAAAATGCAATTACGAATGCAGCAAATGGTTGAAGGTATTTCAATCGTCGCGATTACTTATTACGCAGCAAGTTTGATTCGTGCAATGGCAGAAACAATGCACGCTTTAGGCTGGCAAGTTAATCCAGAAATTGTTGAAGGCGCGGTAGTGCCATTTATTTTAATCGGTATTGGCTTAGGCTTTAAACGCATTCATCACATTATTAAAAATACGGACTAATTTCGTAACTCGTTTTTTAGAGTATCGCCCTTATAATAATCAGAGAGGTTAATCCTCTAATTTTTTCAATTTTTAACATCAGAGTTTATGGCAACTAAAGAAGATTTTTACAAAATACTCAACGTTGAGCGCAATGCGAGCGATGCTGAAATCAAAAAAAGTTATCGCAGTTTGGCGATGAAACATCATCCAGACCGTAATGCTGATAATCCAGCAGCGGCGGAAGAAAAATTCAAACAAGTTAAAGAAGCCTACGAAGTTTTATCGGATCCTAAAAAACGTTCAGCGTACGATCAATTTGGTCATGCTGGTGTTGATCAATCAATGGGTGGACGTGGTGGAGCGAGCGATTTTGGCGATGCTTTTAGCGATATTTTCGGAGATATGTTTGGTAGACGCAGCGGTGGCGGTCAACAAAGTGGGCAGCGTGGCTCAGATTTACGCTACAACCTTGAGATTTCTTTAGAAGAAGCTGTGGAAGGCACTGAACAGAAAATTCGGATTCCTGTATTAGTCACTTGTGGAGATTGTTCAGGTTCAGGAGCAAAAAAAGGCTCTTCTCCTACAACGTGTTCAATGTGTCACGGACACGGACAAGTTCGTATGCAGCAAGGATTTTTTACTGTTCAACAAACTTGCCCAACGTGTCGGGGAACAGGCAAACAAATTAAAGATCCTTGTGGAAAATGTTATGGTCAAGGACGTGTTAAAGATGAAAAAACCTTATCTGCAAAAATTCCAGCAGGGGTTGATACAGGTGACAGAATTCGTTTATCAGGTGAAGGTGAGGCTGGACAGATGGGCGCACCATCAGGTGATTTATATATCGAAGTTCACGTCAAACCACATGCTATTTTCAAACGTGACGGTGCCAATTTATCGTGTGAAGTTCCAATCAGTTTTGTGACTGCCTGTTTAGGTGGTGAAATTGAAGTACCAACATTAGGCGGCAAAGTCTTATTAAAAATTCCTACAGAAACACAAACAGGAAAATTATTCCGTCTACGAGGAAAAGGGGTAAAACCTGTTCGTGGTGGTCCGATTGGCGATTTAATTTGCAAAGTTTTAATTGAAACTCCCGTTAATTTAACGACCGAACAAAAATCATTAGTCGAAAAATTAGGGGAATCACTTTTAAGCAACGGTACACACCACAGCCCTCAAGAATCGTCGTGGATTGATAGCTTGAAAAATTTGTTTGGAGGTAAATAAATGATAAGAATTGCAATAGTTGGCGCAACAGGACGTATGGGATTATGTTTAATCAAAGCGGTTGCGTTAAGCGATAAAGCCAAACTCACCGTAGCAATTGCGCGAACTGGTAGCCATAGTATTGGTAATGATGCTGGAGTATTAGCTGGAATTAGTGAGTTGGGTGTCAAAGTAAGTGATGATTTAGATGCTGCATTGAATGAGTTTGATATATTGATTGATTTTACTCGTCCCGAAATTTCGATGAACTACATTGAAATTTGCCGCAAAGCAGGTAAAAAAATTATCATCGGTACAACAGGATATAGCGACACTCAAAAAATAGAAATATCTCAAGCAGCAAAAGAAATTTCAGTGGTACTTGCTCCCAATATGAGTGTCGGCGTAAATTTATCACTAAAATTACTAGAAATGGCTGCAAAAGTAATGGGTGACTATACAGATATTGAGATTATTGAAGCACATCATCGCCACAAAATTGATGCACCATCGGGTACAGCATTACGAATGGGAGAAGTCATTGCAACAACATTAGGGCGTGATTTGAAGGATTGTGCTATTTATGGGCGTGAAGGAAATACTGGCGAACGAAACCAAAAAACAATTGGATTTTCAACTATTCGAGCAGGTGACATTGTTGGAGAACACACAGTAATGTTTGCCGATGAAGGAGAATGCTTAGAAATTACTCACAAAGCCACAAGTCGAATGACGTTTGCCAATGGTGCAGTGAGAGCTGCTATTTGGTTACATACCAAAGAATACGGTTTGTTTGATATGCAAGATGTGTTGGAACTGACCTAAAAATTGGATAAAAAAAACGCCTGTTAAACAGGCGTTTTGATATGGAATTAAATTTCCCTATCAACCAGCTCCACATACGCCATAGGTGCGTTGTCACCTGGTCTAAAGCCACATTTCATAATGCGTAAATAGCCACCAGCCCTATTTTTATAGCGTGGTCCTAATTCATTAAACAGTTTAGTTACCATATCACGGTCACGTAACCGTGCGAATGCCAAACGTCTTTTAGCAACGTTATCTTCTTTAGATAAAGTGATTAACGGTTCAGCATAACTTCTAAGTTCTTTTGCTTTAGGCAAAGTGGTTTTGATTAACTCATGCTTAAACAATGAATTTGTCATATTGCTAAATAGTGCCTTACGATGGCTACTATTCATGTTAAGTTGTCTGCCAGATTTACGATGTCTCATGTTGAAATAACCTAAAATTTAATGTGATATGGATTGATTATGCTCGGCGAGATGATCAGGTGGCCAATTTTCAAGACGCATCCCTAGTGACAAACCCTTCAACGCTAAAATATCTTTAATTTCAGTTAAAGATTTTCTGCCCAAGTTAGGTGTCTTCAGTAGTTCAACCTCTGTGCGTTGAATTAAATCACCGATATAAAAAATATTTTCAGCTTTCAAACAATTTGCTGATCGGACAGTTAATTCTAAATCATCAACTGGACGTAATAGCACTGGATCGATAGATTCGTCTGGTGATAAGTATTCAACTCTAGGCAGCTCACTTACTTTTTCAAAATCGACAAACACAGAAAGCTGATCGTGAATTATTGTCGCTGCAAGTTTAATAGTTTGCTCTGGGTCAACAGTACCATTTGTTTCTAAGTCAATAATTAACTTATCTAAATTGGTTCGTTGTTCAACTCGAGTACTTTCAACTTGGTAAGAAACGCGCATTACAGGGCTAAATGAGGCATCTAAATGAAGAGTACCAACTGGAAAATTAATATCCGAATTCAATTTTCGAACGCTCGCTGGTTCATAACCGCGACCACGATCGACTCTGATTTTTATGTCTAACACACCAGCTTGTGTTAAATTGGCTAGCACCAAATCTGGATTTAAAATTTCCACATATGGTGGTAGGCTGATATCAGACGCAGTAACTACACCTTCACCGCTTTTCGACAAAATTAATTCGGCATCATCTTTGCCGTGAACTATAATCGCCAGCTTCTTTAGGTTTAATAGGATATCAATTACATCTTCATGTACGCCTTCTATCGTGGTGTACTCGTGTAGGACACCAGCAATTTCTACTGAAGTAACTGCACAACCAGGAATTGTCGACAAGAGAACACGCCTTAACGCATTCCCCAGTGAGTGCCCGAAACCACGTTCTAAAGGCTCGATAATAATCCTTGAGTGGTTTGTAGACTCACTTACAACTTCAACCAACTTGGGTTTAAGTAAATTAGGGATAGAACTCAGCATCTGCATTCCTCGGAACTACAATTATTTAGAATAAAGTTCCACAACAAGTTGTTCATTAATATCTGATCCTAGATCAACTCGATCAGGCAAACTAGTGAATGTTCCCATCATGTCCTTAGAATTAACACTAACCCAGACAGGAAAACCATATTGTTCAGTAACAGCGAGTGCATCAATAATTCGTTGCTGCTTCTTTGCTTTTTCTCTAATGGTCAATACATCACCAGGAGAAACTTGATACGATGGTATGTTGATAAGCGTGCTGTTTACTTGAATCGACTTATGGGATACGAGCTGGCGTGCTTCTGCTCTAGTACTCGCAAAACCCATGCGGTATACCACGTTATCTAATCTCGACTCTAAAAGGTTTAACAAGTTTTCGCCAGTAGCTCCCTTTTTTAAGTCAGCAGATTTGTAGTAATTTCTAAACTGCTTTTCTAACACACCATAAATTCGACGTAAACGCTGTTTCGCTCGCAACTGGGTCGCATAATCGGAATTTCGAGCTCTTTTTGTACCATGCTGACCTGGTCGCTGTTCCAATTTACATTTATTTTCCAGAGATTTACCTCTACTTTTTAAAAATAAATCCGTACCTTCTCTACGACTCAGTTTACAAGTAGGTCCTAAATATCTTGCCATGTTAATACTCCAGTTTTCTACACACGTCGTTTTTTAGGTGGACGGCAACCATTATGAGGAATTGGTGTCACATCAATAATATTATTGATTTTAAACCCAAGGTTATTCAAAGAACGTACTGCGGATTCGCGTCCAGGCCCTGGCCCTTTAATTAATACATCAAGGTTCTTCATACCATATTCTTGTGCAACAGTACCAGCCTTTTCAGCTGCAACCTGAGCAGCGAAAGGGGTACTTTTTCGTGAACCACGAAACCCAGAACCACCAGAGGTAGACCAAGAAAGTGCGTTACCTTTTCTGTCAGTAATAGTAATGATTGTGTTATTAAACGATGCGTGAACGTGTGCTATACCATCAGCAACTTCTTTTTTTATACGTTTTCTTGAACGATTTTGACTAGCCATTAGTTCGAACTCTATTTTTTAATTGGTTTACGAGGACCTTTACGAGTTCGCGCGTTCGTTCTAGTGCGCTGCCCTCTTAGAGGTAAGCCTCTACGATGTCTTATCCCGCGATAACACCCAAGATCCATTAATCGTTTGATATTCATTGAGACTTCGCGTCGAAGGTCACCTTCAACCGTCATTTTTGCAATGACACCGCGAATAGCTTCTAACTTATCTTCAGATAAATCTTTGATTTTTATCGAAGGCAATACACCTACTTCGCTACAAATCTCATTTGCAGTTTGTCGACCTATGCCATAAATCGCAGTTAATGCGATAACGGCGTGTTTGTGGTCTGGTACATTTATCCCGGCAATACGTGCCATTTAATACTCCCCTGAGTACATATATTCTAAGATTGAGTTTGGAATTATAGCATATTGCAATTATTGAGCAATCAATTAAGTTACCCTTGACGTTGTTTATGCCTGCCATCTTCACAAATCACTCTAACAACACCGTTTCTTTTTACAATTTTACACTTTCTGCAAATCACTTTCACAGATGCACGAACTTTCATAGGAATCTCCAAGATTCTTGATATCAAAAAATTGACTAACCATCATATTATTTTTTGAGATTAGCCTTTTTCATTAAACCTTCATACTGTTGTGACATGATGTGAGTTTGCATCTGGGATATAAAATCCATCACGACAACCACAATGATTAATAAAGAAGTCCCACCGAAGTAGAATGGAACATTCCAATAGACGATTAAGAATTCGGGCAATAAACACACCAACGTAATGTAAAACGCTCCAATTAGTGTCAAACGCGTCATGACCTTGTCAATATAAACACTTGTTTGAATACCTGGTCTAATACCTGGTAAGAATGCACCTGATTTTTTCAAGTTTTCAGCGGTCTCCTTAGAATTAAAGACCAATGCGGTATAGAAAAAACAAAAGAAAACAATCGCAAGCGCATAAAACATAACATAAACTGGCTGACCAGGTGACAGTAGTGTCGCCACGTCCTGTAACCAACCAAATCCCTCGCTTTGCCCAAACCAACCTGCAATTGTAGCTGGGAAAAGAATGATGCTAGAGGCAAAAATTGGCGGAATAACACCTGCCATATTTAATTTCAAGGGTAAAAAACTACTCTGTCCAGCATATAATTTACGTCCTTCTTGCCTTTTAGGGTAGTTTATCGTGACTCGTCGCTGACCGCGTTCTACGAATACAACTAGCATAGTTACTGAAATCGAAATTAAAAATAATAAAACAATAAATGCACTACTCATCTCTCCAGTTCGCACAAGCTCAAATGTACCACCTATGGCTTTAGGTAAACCAGAAACAATCCCTGCAAAGATAATCATTGAAATTCCATTACCAATACCTCTCTCAGTTACCTGCTCACCCAGCCACATCAGGAAAATAGTGCCAGTAACTAGCGTAATAGTGGTAATTGCAACAAAACCTAATCCTGGATTTAAAACAACGGATAGCCCACCTGCTGTTTGATTTTGCAATGCCAAAGATATACCAATTGCCTGAAAAGTAGCTAAAACAACTGTTCCATAACGAGTGAACTGAGAAATTTTACGCCGCCCAAGTTCACCATCTTTTTTCATTTTCTCCATTGAAGGAATTACAACTGTCATTAATTGCATAATGATCGATGCAGAAATATACGGCATTATACCTAGCGCAAACAAACTCAATCGCATCAAGGCACCACCTGAAAACATATTAAACATATCCAGAATAGATCCGCCTTGTTGTTCAAACATTGCAGCCAAAGCTTTCGGGTCGATTCCTGGAACTGGAATATGCGCTCCTATGCGGTAAACTATAAAAGCACCTAAAACAAAAAGTAGGCGTGCTTTTAATTCTGAAAAATCCTCTGTTTTATTTGCCATTTGCGCTCTTGGTACATTCACTTTACGCCTCTACTTTGCCACCAGCAGCTTCAATAGATTCTTTCGCACCTGCTGTCACCTTTACGCCTTTTACAGTGACTGCTTTCGTTAAAGTACCTGACTTAATAATCCGTGCGACTTTTGTAAAAATCGGAATAATATTTGCGTCAATCAACACTTTCAAATCAATTACATCAGCGGTTAAGCCATTTAGTTCGCCTAAACGAACTTCAGATGAAAACTTAGCTTTATGAGAAGTAAAGCCCACTTTTGGCAAACGACGCTGCAAAGGCATTTGACCGCCTTCAAAACCCACTTTGTGAAAACCGCCACTGCGTGCTTTTTGACCTTTATGACCGCGACCGCACGTTTTACCCATTGTACAGCCTATACCACGACCAACACGTCTAGATTTTCTACGTGCGCCATCAGCAGCTTTAATTGTATTTAAAAACATTAAACCTCCTCAACTTTAAGCATATAAGCTACTTTGTTGATCATACCTCTGTTTTCTGGAGTATTCAGAATCTCAACCGTTTGATTGATTTTACGCAACCCTAAGCCTTTTAAACAAGCTCTGTGGTTGGGTAAGCGACCGAACCTACTTTTTGTCATTGTGACACTTAACTTATTACTCATCTGATCACCCTGTAATTTTATCAACAGATAATCCACGTTTAGCAGCAATTTGGTGAGCATTGTGCATTCCAGTTAATCCATTAATGGTTGCCCGAACTACGTTAATTGGGTTATTCGTGCCAATACACTTTGCTAGCACATTATGTATGCCGACAACCTCAAAAACTGCTCGCATTGCTCCACCAGCGATAATTCCAGTACCTTCTGAGGCGGGTTGCATATAAACTTTTGCTGCGCCCGTTGTATTTGTAATTGCGTACTGAAGGGTATCACCTTTTAATTCAACTTTACGCATATTTTTACGGGCTTGCTCCAATGATTTTTGAATTGCAATGGGTACTTCGCGTGCCTTACTAACACCATAGCCAACCCGACCTTCACCATCACCAACGACAGTCAGAGCAGTAAAACCAAAAACCCGACCGCCTTTTACTACTTTTGCAACTCGTCTGACGTTAACTAATTTCTCTTGTAAACCGTCAGCTGACCCTTGAGTAGGTGCTGTAGCCATTTTATTCTCCTAAAATTTCAAGCCAGCTTCACGAGCGGCATCGGCCAATGCTTTAACACGACCGTGATATTTAAACCCCGAACGATCAAATGCAACTTCAGTAACACCTGCAGCAAGAGCTTTTTCGGCGATGCGTTTACCTACGGCACTTGCAGCTATGACATTACTAGTTCCTTTCAAATCAGTTTTCAATTCAGTTTGATTTGTCGAAGCACTTGCCAAGGTCGTAGTACCATCTGCACTGATAATTTGTGCGTAGATGTGCTGTGATGTTTTATGAATTGACAACCTAATAGCGTTCAATTTTTTAATCTGACTACGTACTTTTAACGCGCGTTTCATACGAGTTTGTTTCTTATCCATTACGCTACCCTACTTTTTCTTAGCTTCTTTTCTAGCAACATGCTCATCCGAATACCGTACGCCTTTACCTTTATAAGGTTCAGGTGGTCGATAAGCTCGAATTTTTGCTGCAACTTGTCCAACAAGTTGCTTGTCACTTCCTTTTAGGATAATTTCAGTTTGACTTGGTGTCTCCACTGAAACCCCTGCTGGAACTTCAAAATCAACAGGGTGCGAAAAACCGAGCGATAAACTTAGAATATTTTCTTTCGCTTGCGCTCTATAACCCACGCCGACTAGCGTTAATTTCCTTTCAAAACCAGCAGACACGCCGATTACCATATTATTTACAATCGCTCTAGCAGTGCCTGCTTGTGCGGTTGCATTTTTGTCATCTTTGTTCCAATGCATTGAAATGACATTGTCAGCAATTTGAATGCTAACTGATGGATCAAAATCAAATGCTAATAACCCTTTGCTACCTTTTACGGTAACGCTGCTGCCATCTACTTTAATTTCTACGCCACTTGGAATATTAACAGGTGCTTTAGCAATTCTTGACATAACTACGCCTTAACAAACAGTGCAAATGACTTCACCACCGTGTCCAATGGCACGGGCAGCCCTATCAGTCATTACCCCATTTGAGGTTGACACTATAGCGACACCCAAACCGCCGAGAACTTTTGGTAATTCATCTTTCGATTTATAAATCCGTAAACCTGGTCTACTGATTCGTTTTATTTTTTCAATTACAGGCGCACCTTTGTAATACTTTAAAACCACAGTCATCTCAGTATGACTGCCACTGGTTTCAGTGCTATATTCCGTAATATAACCCTCTTCTTTAAGCACTTTTGCAATCGATACTTTAAGTTTAGAGGAAGGTTGTTTTATAAATTTTTTCCCAGCAGACTGACCATTTCTAATGCGTGTCAGCATATCCGCTACTGGATCTGTCATACTCATCGCTTAATTCTCCAAAATTTTTCCAACACAAATTACCAGCTCGCCTTAACAACACCAGGTACGTCACCGCGCATCGTAGCTTCGCGTAATTTATTACGACTTAAGCCAAACTTGCGGTAGTAGCCATGTGGACGACCCGTTAAATTACAACGGTTACGCACCCGCGATGGACTGGAATCTCTAGGTAATTTTTGAAGCTGCAACTGAGCAGATTCTTTATTTTCAAAAGAAGTGTTTGGATCCCTAATAATTTCTTTCAAAGAATTCCGTTTAACACCATACTTTTTAACTAATTGTTTACGCTTTTCTTCTCGCGCAATCATTGATTTTTTTGCCATGATCAACCACCCCTTACTGTTTAAATGGAAAATTAAACAACTTCAACAACGCCAAACTTTCTTCGTTAGTTTGTGCTGTCGTAGTAATGGTGATATCCATACCGCGCAACATGTCGATTTTGTCATAATCGATTTCAGGGAAAATAATTTGCTCTTTTACCCCCATCGAATAGTTACCACGACCATCAAAACTTTTTGGATTCAACCCTCTAAAATCACGAACTCTAGGGATGGAAATACTAATCAAGCGATCCAAAAATTCATACATTTTGTGGCTACGTAACGTTACTTTGCAACCGATAGGCATATCATCGCGAATTTTAAATCCTGCAATTGATTTTCTTGCCAAGGTAATTACTGGTTTTTGACCTGCTATCTTTTCCATGTCACTTACGGCAAACTGCAATACTTTTTTATCTGCAACCGCTCCACTTACACCCATATTTAAAGTAATTTTAGTAATACGTGGTGCTTGCATTATGGACTTGTAGCCAAACTGCTCAATTAAAGCAGGGCGAACAGTTTCTTTATATACCGATTCTAATCTAGCCATGATTCACCTTACGCATCGATAATTTCGTTGGTTGATTTAAAATATCGGACTTTTTTACCGTCATCTAAAAATCTAAAACCTACCCGATCTGCTTTTTTTGTTACAGGGTTGTACAATCCTACATTTGAGATTTCAATTGGCATGTCTTTAGTTATAAAACCACCCTGAATACCAGCATTAGGGTTTGGTTTTTGACTTTTACTAACCTGATTGATACCGTCAACAAGAATCTTATTATTTTTTAAAATCTGTGTTACTCGTCCGCTCTTGCCTTTGTCTTTACCAATGCGAACGATAACTTCATCACCTTTCTTAATTTTCTGCATGATAGTTACCTTAACCCTATAAAACTTCAGGTGCTAATGAAATAATCTTCATAAACTTTTCACCTCTAAGCTCACGAGTCACTGGACCAAAAATCCGTGTTCCCAACGGTTGCAAATTATTATTTAAAATAACCGCTGCATTGCCATCAAAGCGAATAACTGAACCATCAGAGCGACGCACCCCTTTTCGAGTACGAACTACTAATGCGTTGTAAACTTCGCCTTTCTTCACTCTGCCGCGAGGAATTGCATCTTTTACACTGACTTTAATGATGTCTCCAATACCAGCATAACGCCGATGCGAACCACCAAGCACTTTGATACACATGACCTTTTTCGCACCGCTATTATCGGCAACCTCAAGGTTAGTTTGCATCTGAATCATGATCTATTCCTACAAATATAAAATTTAAGCGTTCAATTGATTACTTGTTAGTACGTTCTAGCACTTGTACCAAATTAAACGTTTTACGTTTAGACATTGGACGGCAAGATGTAATTGAAACCACATCACCTTCCTGACAAGAATTATCTTCGTCATGTGCCATCATCTTCGTTGAGCGTTTGATGTACTTTCCGTAAACAGGATGTTTCACCACTCGTTCAACCAAAACGGTAATTGTTTTGTCCATTTTACTGCTGACAACGCGTCCCGTGATGGTTCGCAATTTAGTCGTATTTTCACTCATTCTACGCTCTCACCATCTCGTTTAACACGGTTTGAACGCGAGCTACGTCACGCCTTACCTTTTTAACTTGTGCCGTCTTAGACAGCTGCCCTGTACCCTTTTGCATTTGAAGGGTAAAACGTTCCCTTGCCAACTCGATTAATAAAACCGACAATTCATCGCGTGACTTTTGACGTAATTCGCTTGCTTTCATCACATTATCGTCCGTACAGTAAATAGTGTTTTCAAAGGTAGCTTAGCTGACGCTAAAGTAAACGCCTCACGTGCTAACTCTTCAGAAACCCCTTGAATTTCATATAACATAGTACCAGGGCGTACTTGTGCAACCCAGTATTCCACATTACCTTTACCTTTACCCATGCGAACCGCTAGGGGTTTTTCTGTAATTGGCTTATCTGGAAACACACGAATCCAAATTTTACCACCACGCTTGACATGACGAGTTATAGTGCGGCGAGCAGACTCAATTTGGCGAGCTGTTAACCGACCACGACTGACTGACTTAAGCCCAAATTCACCGAAACTTACCGATGAACCACGAACAGCAATGCCATTATTCTTGCCTTTGTGCTGTTTACGAAATTTTGTTCTCTTAGGTTGAAGCATATTTCTGTTCCTTCAACTATTTTTTAGGTTCTAAATTAATAGACGCTTTATGTGCATCTACATCAAACACTTCACCTTTGAATATCCACACCTTAATGCCAATAATTCCGTAGGTAGTATGTGCTTCGGCCGTTGCATAATCAATGTCAGCACGTAGAGTGTGCAATGGTACTCGCCCCTCTCTATACCATTCACTACGCGCAATTTCGGCACCATTCAAACGACCACCAACATTTATCTTAATGCCTTCAGCACCCAAGCGCATAGTATTGGTAACAGCTCGCTTCATCGCCCGGCGGTACATAATACGCTTTTCAAGCTGTTGAGCAACCCCTTCGGCAACTAAATACGCATCTAATTCTGGCTTCCTAATTTCCTCAACATTCAGCTGTACAGGAACGCCAATCATTTTGGAAATTTCTTGCTTTAAAACCTCGATATCCTCGCCTTTTTTACCAATAACGATACCTGGGCGAGCAGTATAAATCGTAATTTGAGCATTATTTGCAGGACGATTAATTTGAATGCGACTCACCGAAGCGTGTGCTAATTTTTTTCTTAAAAATTCTCTGACTTTTAAATCTTGATATAAAAACGTAGAGTAATCCTTGCTGCTTGCGTACCAGCGTGAATTCCAATCTTTAACGATACCAAGACGTATACCAGTTGGATGTACTTTTTGCCCCATGTTATCCCCTAATTGCTTTCTGCAACTTTAATAGTGATATGGCAGGTTCTTTTAAGGATATGGTTCGCACGACCTTTAGCTCTTGCCTTGAATCTTTTTAATGTCGCGGCTTCATTTACAAAAACTGTAGACACTTTTAACTCATCAATATCAGCACTCTCGTTATGCTCTGCATTAGCGATTGCTGATTCTAAAATTTTTTTTACAATGAATGCGGCCTTCTTCGGACTGAATTTCAAAATATTCAGCGCTTTTTCAACCGGAAGCCCTCGAATTTGATCACAAACTAACCGTGCTTTTTGAGCGGATAAGGGCGCATTACTTAATTTTGCTAAAACTTCCATCGTTCATCCTACTTAGATTTCTTGTCCGCTACATGACCTTTATAGGTTCTAGTAGGTGCAAATTCGCCTAATTTATGCCCAACCATATTCTCTGTAACGAGAACTGGAATATGTAACTTACCATTATGTACTGCAATGGTCAGACCAAGCATATCAGGAATAATCATTGATCGTCTAGACCATGTTTTAATCGGTTTCCTACTACTTATTTTGATAGCATCTTCAATTTTTTTAATGAGATGATGATCAATAAAAGGACCTTTTTTAATTGAACGCGGCACGTTGATTCCCCTCTATTTTACTTACGACGTCTAATAATCATATTATCAGTCCGTTTGTTTTTTCTTGTTTTATAGCCTTTTGTTGGAACACCCCAAGGCGATACAGGATGTCTACCACCTGATGTACGACCTTCACCACCACCATGTGGATGGTCAACTGGATTCATAACAACACCGCGTACAGTCGGTCTAACGCCTCGCCATCTGGATGCTCCAGCTTTACCTAAAGAGGCTAGACTGTGCTCTGAATTAGATACCTCACCAATTACAGCACGACAATCGGCTAACACTTTACGCATTTCACCAGATCTCAAGCGAAGAGTGGCGTGAATTCCATCACGCGCAACTAATTGCACAGATGTTCCAGCACTTCTAGCTACTTGCGCCCCTTTACCAGATTTCAATTCAACACAATGTACGGTGGTACCTACTGGTATATTGCGAAGAGGCATACAATTACCTGGTTTTACAGGAGCAATATCTGCCGAGATGATTTCTTGCCCAGCTTCAAGACCCTTCGGGGCGATAATGTATTTACGCTCACCATCCTTGAACAAAATTAAAGCGATATTAGCTGTTCTATTCGGATCGTATTCCAAACGCTCTACAACAGCAGGTATATCGGTTTTATTTCTTTTAAAATCAATCAGACGGTAATGCTGCTTATGACCACCACCGATATGCCTAGTAGTGATGCGACCATTGTTATTACGCCCACCTGTCTTGCTTTTTTTCTCTAATAACGCTGCAAAAGGTTTTCCTTTATGCAAATCATCATTTTTAACTCGTACTACAAACCGTGATCCAGGGGAGGTCGGTTTTGACTTTACAATCGCCATAATTTTTACCGTGTCCTTTTCTATATCAATTAAGCAGATGCAAATTCAATGTCATGACCAGCTTTCAGCTTAACATAAGCTTTCTTCCAATCTGATCTCTGCCCAAGCGAGCGGCCAAATCTTTTTTGCTTGCCTTTTACATTTAGCACACGCACTGCATCCACTTCGACGTTAAACATTGCTTCAACAGCACTCTTTACTTGTTTTTTAGTTGCAGTCTTTTGAACTTTAAATACGATTTGTTGATCTTTCTCTGCCACAACTGTGCTTTTCTCAGAAATCACTGGTGCTACTAAGACGCGTGTTAACTGGTATAAATTCGTACTCATGCTAAACGCTCCTCTAACTGCTGTAATGCACTAGGTGTAACAATCACCTTATCGGCAGCAACTAACAAAACAGGATTTAAATTTACAGCTTCGACTACTTCCACGTAAGGAATATTTCTTGACGCTAGAGCTAGATTCATGTCAACTTCACTCACAACAATTAGCGTGCGTTTCGAATTAAAAGAGTCCAGCTGTACACGCAACGATTTTGTCTTTGGTGTAGCTACTAATACTTCAGCACTAATAATCAAACGATTTTGACGTAACAGTTCTGATAAAATAGAACGGATGCCCACACGGAACATTTTTTTGTTTAGTTTTTGATCATAATTGCGTGGTCTCGCAGCAAAAGTAGCACCACCTGTCCGCCATATCGGACTTCTAGTTGTACCCGATCTAGCTCGCCCCGTTCCTTTTTGTCTCCAAGGCTTAATCCCACCGCCACTTACATCAGAACGGGTTTTTTGTGCCTTTGTACCTTGTCTTGCCCCAGCTAAGTAACGGGTTACTAGCTGATGTATAAGAGTCTCATTGTACGACTGCCCAAAGACAGCATCGCTAACTTGGATACCATTTTGTTCATTTAATTTAGGTATTTGCAATCCCATGACTTAACCCTTATTCCGCATTTTAGAAGCAGGTGTAATCACAACATCACCACCTTTAGCACCAGGAACAGCACCTTTTACTAAAATTAATTTTCTTTCTGCATCAATCGAATGAATCGTCAGGTTTTGAATGGTTGTTTTTGCAGCACCTAGATGCCCTGCCATTTTTTTACCTTTAAAAACGCGACCTGGTGTCTGACACATACCGATAGAACCCAATACACGATGCGACAATGAGTTACCGTGAGTTGCATCTTGCATACTGAAATGATGTCTTTTCACACCACCAGCAAAACCTTTACCGATGCTCTGACCTTGTACGTCAATCACTTGACCTTCAGAAAAAATACTTAATGGCAATTCAGAACCTAAATTTAGTTCAGAACCCTCACCATCTTCAAGTCTAAATTCCCAAAGACCACGACCAGCAGTAACATTAGCAGCAGCGTAATGACCAGCCATCGCCTTAGTTACTTTTGACGCTTTTTTATCGCCAGCAGCAACTTGAATTGCGCGATAACCATCTATTTCAAGACTTTTAACCTGTGTCACTCTATTTGAGTCAATTTGCAATACAGTCACCGGAATCGATGCTCCATCCTCACAAAAGACTCTGGTCATACCACATTTACGACCAATAAGACCTATTGACATTTGCCAATTCCTCTATTCTTAATTCAACTTAATTTGAACATCCACACCAGCTGCAAGATCTAATTTCATTAAAGCGTCCACTGTTTTATCAGTAGGCTCAACAATGTCTAGCAGCCTTTTGTAGGTTCTTAATTCATATTGGTCACGCGCATCTTTATCGACGTGCGGTGATACTAATACGGTGAAACGTTCTTTTTTAGTAGGCAATGGAATGGGTCCCTTAACTTGGGCACCAGTTCTTCTTGCTGTTTCTACTATCTCACTAGCCGACTGATCAATTAACTTATGATCGAATGATTTCAATCGGATTCTGATAGTTTGATTAGACATAATTTTTACTCGATGATCGATGCAACAACGCCGGCACCTACTGTGCGCCCGCCTTCACGAATTGCAAAACGCAACCCTTCCTCCATAGCAATAGGTGAAATCAATTTCACTTTTACCGAAATATTATCACCAGGCATTACCATCTCAACGCCTTCTGGCAATTCTACTGCCCCCGTTACATCAGTTGTTCTGAAATAGAACTGTGGACGATAACCATTGAAGAACGGGGTATGACGACCACCTTCATCCTTAGACAAAATATAGATTTCAGAATTAAAATAAGCGTGTGGTTTGATGGTGCCTTTGTGCGCTAAAACTTGACCACGTTCAACGTCATCACGTTTTGTACCACGCAACAATAAACCTACGTTATCGCCTGCTTCACCTTGATCCAACAATTTACGGAACATTTCAACGCCAGTACAAGTCGTAACAACAGTTGGACGAATACCTACGATTTCAACTTCTTGACCAACTTTAATTACACCGCGTTCGATACGACCAGTAACAACAGTACCGCGACCTGAAATTGAAAATACGTCTTCGATTGGCATTAAGAATGCGCCGTCAACAGCACGCTCTGGCAGTGGAATATAAGAATCTAACGCTTCAACTAATTTCACAACTGACGGTGCACCAATTGGGCTTTCGTCACCTTGTAAAGCAAGTAATGCTGAACCACGAATAATTGGTGTGTCATCGCCTGGGAATTCGTACATATCTAATAATTCACGAATTTCCATTTCAACCAATTCAATCAACTCTTCATCGTCAACCATATCTGCTTTGTTTAAGAAAACAACAATATATGGAACACCAACTTGGCGTGACAACAAAATATGTTCGCGAGTTTGTGGCATTGGACCATCAGCAGCTGAACAAACCAAAATCGCGCCGTCCATTTGCGCTGCACCTGTGATCATGTTTTTTACATAATCGGCGTGACCTGGGCAGTCAACATGAGCGTAATGACGCTGTGTTGATTCATATTCAACGTGCGAAGTAGCAATGGTGATACCACGCGCTCTTTCTTCAGGAGCGTTATCAATTTGATCAAATGCTTTTACTGCACCACCGTGCAATTTAGCCATAACAGTTGTTAATGCCGCTGTTAAAGTAGTTTTACCATGATCAACGTGACCAATTGTACCAACGTTAACGTGTGGTTTGCTACGCGAAAATTTTTCTTTAGCCATGAGTTACACCTTAAAAATAATTCAAATTTATAAAAATCTTTTAATGATTGTTTCAGCAATATGCAATGGCACTTCACTGTATTTTTCAAACTGCATACTGTAGGTCGCTCGCCCTTGCGATAAAGAACGCAAATCGGTGGCATAACCAAACATTTCCGACAACGGCACTTCGCAGTTAATCATTTTTGCAGACGCGCTATCTTTTATTGACTGAATAACACCGCGTCGCTTACTAATATCACCAACAACATCTCCCATGTAATCCTCAGGAGTAATTACATCAACACTCATCATTGGCTCTAATAAAATGGGGTTGGCATTTTTAGCACCATCTCTAAAACACATCGCCCCAGCTGTACGAAAAGCAGATTCATTAGAATCAGTATCGTGATAAGAACCATCAAGCAATGTTGCCTTTACATCCAAAACAGTATAGCCCGCTAAAATACCACCACGAAGCTGATCTTGAATTCCTTTATCAACCGCTTGAACATACTCAGCTGGCACAGCCGCTTTTGGTACGTCACTTACAAATTGATAGCCTAAACCGCGTTCTAACGGTTCCAATCGTAATTTAATGTGAGCGTATTGTGCTTTCGCGCCCATTTGGCGTGAAAATTCCGTCTCTTGCTCAAAGACGCTACCAATTGTTTCACGATAAGCAACTTGTGGCGAACCGATGCTCGCATCAACATTAAACTCACGCTTCATGCGATCGACGATAATGTCTAAATGCAATTCGCCCATTCCAGAAATAACTAACTGCCCTGAATCAGGATCAACACTAGTCTTAAAAGAGGGATCTTCCTGTGCCAATCGCTCTAACGCAGAAGCTATTTTGTCTTCGTCGGCTTTAGTTTTTGGCTCAATTGCAATTGAAATAACAGGCTCTGGGAAAATTATCTTTTCCAAGATAATCAGTGCCTTCATATCGCAAAGCGTGTCACCAGTAGTAACGTCTTTTAAACCGATAATCGCCGCAATATCACCAGCAAAAACTTCTTTTACTTCTTCACGGCTATTTGCGTGCAACTGAACAATTTTTCCGATTCGTTCACGCTTCATTTTTGTAGCATTAAAAATGGTGTCGCCAACAGCTAAAACACCTGAATAAACTCTAAAAAATGTCAACATACCCACAAAAGGATCAGTTGAAATTTTAAATACCAATGCTGAAAAAGGCTCTGAATCACTTGCAACCCTGACAGATTCTGAAACACCGTTTTCTAAAAGACATCGAGTAGGTTTTATATCCGTTGGTGCTGGTAGATATTCAATCACTGCATCAAGTAAGGTCTGAACACCTTTGTTTTTAAAGGCAGTTCCGCAAAAAACAGGGACAATTTTATTTGCAACTGTTAATGTACGAATACCATATTTAATCTCATCATTAGTCAGAGAACCAACTTCCAGATATTTATCTGTCAACTCCTCATTTGCATCGGCTGCAGCTTCAATGAGAGCTTCTCGCCACTTTGCAGCCTCCATAAGCAACTCAGAAGGAATGTCTAACTCGTCAAATGTAGTACCAGTGTTGGCATCATGCCAATAAATAGACTTCATACTAACCAAGTCAACAACCCCTTTAAACCCTTCCTCTTTGCCTATCGGCAATTGCAATAAAACGGGGTTTGAAGCTAAACGGACCTTTATCTGCTCAACTGTGCCAAAAAAATCAGCCCCAGTGCGATCCATCTTATTAATAAAAACCAATCTAGGAACTTCATATTTATCAGCCTGTCGCCACACCGCTTCGGATTGTGGCTCGACACCACCAACAGCACAGAATACGACGCAAGCACCATCTAAGACTCGTAGTGATCGCTCAACTTCGATGGTAAAATCAACGTGTCCAGGTGTATCAATAATATTAATACGATGCTGATCGTACTGCCCCCGCATCCCACTCCAAAAACAAGTGGTCGCAGCTGACGTAATCGTTATACCGCGCTCTTGCTCTTGCACCATCCAGTCCATAACGGCTGCACCGTCGTGAACCTCTCCCATTTTATGGGAAACACCTGTGTAATACAAAATTCGCTCAGTCGTCGTGGTCTTGCCTGCATCAATGTGCGCCATGATGCCAATGTTACGATATTTTTCTATCGGTGTTTTGCGTGCCACAACGACCAATTAACCTCTTACCAACGGTAATGCGAGAATGCTTTATTTGCTTCAGCCATACGATGAGTATCTTCGCGTTTTTTCACAGCTGAACCACGACTTTCAAACGCATCCATCAATTCGCCTGCCAACTTAGCTGCCATAGTGCGTTCATTTCTTTTGCGCGAAGCATCAATCAACCAACGCATCGATAATGCCAAACGACGAGCTGGGCGAACCTCTACAGGTACCTGATACGTTGCACCACCAACGCGACGTGATTTCACTTCCACGCGAGGCTGAACATTTTCCAATGCTTTAGAAAGAATATCTAACGGTGCTTCATGACCTTTGCGTTCGATTGTATCTAACGCGCCATAAATAATACTTTCGGCAACTGACTTCTTACCACTTTCCATAATCATATTCATGAATTTGGTCAACATTACGCTGCCGAATCGTGGATCAGGAATGATTTCTCTTTTTGTAGCTACTCTTCTTCTTGACATTTACTTACCAATTAACCTTTAGGGCGTTTAGTGCCATATTTAGAACGACCGCATTTTCTATTACTTACACCAGAAGCATCCAAACTACCACGAACGACGTGATAACGCACACCAGGCAAATCTTTAACACGACCACCACGAATCAACACTACAGAATGTTCCTGCAGATTATGACCTTCACCGCCGATGTAACTACTAACCTCAGCTCCATTAGTAAGCCTAACGCGAGCCACTTTTCTAAGTGCGGAGTTTGGCTTTTTTGGTGTTGTAGTGTAAACACGCGTACAAACGCCTCTTCGCTGTGGGCATGCTTCCAATGCAGGCACATTACTTTTTTCAACTTTCTTAGCTCTGGGCTTGCGAACCAACTGATTGATTGTGGCCATACTTTTACTCCGAAATATTTTTTAACTGTCAGATCAATGAAATAACCTACCAAAACGCAACTAACTAACTTCATCTTAAGCGAAGTGCGGTGGCTGACTTTAGTAGGTAATGATACTGGCTATTCTACATTAGGTCAAGCCTAAATATTCAACGCTTGTTTAAGAGCTTCTTCAACATCATCTATATCGATAGACGTAATCAAATCTCCCTCATTTTTAACTTCAGATAACATAAAGCGCTGCCTTCTATTTTCATGATACGCTAAACCTGTACCAGCTGGAATCAATCGTCCAACAATTACATTTTCTTTTAAGCCTTGCAAATTGTCACTTAGCCCACGAACTGCTGCATCGGTAAGTACTCTTGTAGTTTCTTGGAATGAAGCAGCTGAAATGAAAGATTCTGTAGCTAATGAAGCTTTTGTAATGCCTAACAACACAGAATCGTAACTGGCAGGAATTTTACCATCTGCTTCAATACGATCATTTTCTTCACGCATTGCTGCACGTTCTACCTGCTCACCTTTCAAGAAACTACTATCACCTGAGGCAGTAATCTCAACTTTCCGCAACATTTGTCTAATAATAGCCTCAATGTGCTTATCGTTGATTTTAACACCTTGCAAACGGTATACATCCTGTATTTCCTTGACTAAATAATTAGCCAATTCTTCCACACCACGTAAACGCAAAATATCATGAGGTGTTAATTCACCTTCTGCAATAGTTTCACCTTTTTCTACCTGTTCACCTTCAAATACAGTGATATGTCGCCATTTAGGAATTAAAGTTTCAAATTGTTCACCGCTCGCATCTGTGATAGAAACTCGTTGTTTGCCTTTAGTTTCTTTGCCAAACGAAATAATACCAGTAGCCTCAGCGAGAATAGCAGGATCTTTCGTTTTGCGAGCTTCAAATAAATCTGCAACACGCGGTAAACCACCTGTAATATCACGAGTTTTACTAGATTCTTGCGGAATACGAGCTAAAACGTCACCAATTTTTACTTCGCCACCGTCTTTAATACTAGCAATAGCACCTGTTGGTAAAAAGTATTGTGCTGGAATTTCAGTGCCGGGCAAATAAATTGTGTTACCACCGACATCGAGTAATTTTACCATTGGACGCAATTCTCTACCTGCACTACCCCGCTGCTTAGGATCGATAACTACTAAATCTGTCAAACCCGTTATTGCATCTAATTGTGATTGAACAGTGACACCATTAACAAAAGCATTTAGCTCAACAATCCCGTCCACTTCTGTAATAACAGGATGTGTAAATGGATCCCAATTAACGATAACTTCGCCTGCTTCAACTCTTTCACCTTCTTTTTTAGAAAGTACCGCACCATAAGGGATTTTATAACGTTCACGTTCACGACCGTATTCATCCATTACAACTACCTCGCCTGAACGAGAAACTGCAACTAAATTTCCTTCGCGATTAACGACACTTTTTAAATTACTTAATCGAACAGTACCTTCAGATTTTACTTCGACTTTACTAATAGCAACATCTCGAGAAGCAGCACCACCAATATGGAATGTTCTCATCGTTAACTGCGTACCAGGTTCACCAATTGATTGCGCTGCAATAACACCAACAGCTTCACCAATATTAACTAAATGTCCACGACCTAAATCACGTCCATAACAAGCGGCACAAACACCGTGACGATTTTCACAAGTGATAATTGAACGTACCAAAACATGATCAATACCCGCTTTTTCAAGCACCACGACCCAATCTTCATCAATTAACGTGCCTTTTGGTGCAACGATATTTTCACCCGACTTATCCATAACGTCGATAGCAACAACTCGCCCCAAAACACGCTCAGATAACGATTCAACTACGTTTACGCCATCAATAATTGGAGTCATTGCTAGCCCGCTAGTCGTACCACAATCTTGTGCGCTGATAATTAAATCTTGAGCAACATCAACTAAACGACGGGTTAAGTATCCCGAGTTTGCTGTTTTCAAAGCCGTATCAGCCAATCCTTTTCGCGCACCATGCGTTGAAATAAAGTATTGCAATACGTCTAAACCTTCACGGAAATTCGCAGTAATTGGTGTTTCAATAATAGAACCATCAGGTTTTGCCATCAAACCACGCATTCCAGCTAATTGTCGAATTTGAGCTGCAGAACCCCTAGCTCCAGAATCTGCCATCATGTAAATTGAATTAAATGATTTTTGTTCTTTCGTTTCGCCTTGTGCATCGATGTAACTTTCTTTACCTAAACCGTCCATCATTACTTTAGCGATTTTATCGTTTGCGTGTGACCAAATATCAACAACTTTATTGTAACGTTCACCGTCAGTAACTAAACCTGCCGCATATTGACTTTGAATTTCGTTCACTTCTTTATTTGAATCAGCCAAAATGACATTTTTTTCATCTGGAATTTCCATATCCTCGATACCAAATGAAATTCCCGAACGAGTAGCGTATTTAAATCCTAAATACATTAACTGATCTGCCAAAACGACAGTGTCCTTGTTACCCATGTAACGATAACTATAGTTAATCAAGCGTGAAATGTTCTTTTTCGTCATATCACAATTGACTAAATCGAACGGCATCCCAACAGGAATCATTTCCCAAATTAACGAGCGACCAACCGTTGTATCCACACGATGTGTCTTATGGCTAATAACTCCAGTTTTGTCAGTTACTTTTTCGGTAATACGCAATTGAATTTTGGACTGCAATTCCACCGCTTTTTCTTCCAAAGCTTTATGTACTTCACTAACACTGACAAAAATGCTGCCATTACCAACAGCATTCATTTTTTCACGACTAATGTAATACAACCCCAAAACCATATCTTGCGAAGGATTGATGACTGGCTCACCATTAGCTGGTGATAAAATGTTATTCGTTGCCATCATCAATGTTCGTGCTTCTAATTGCGCTTCAATCGATAACGGAACGTGAACCGCCATTTGATCGCCGTCAAAATCCGCGTTGAAAGCACTACAAACTAACGGATGTAATTGGATTGCTTTACCTTCAATTAACGTGGGTTCAAATGCCTGAATCCCTAATCGATGCAATGTGGGCGCACGGTTCAAAAGAATTGGATGTTCACGAATCACTTCTTCGAGAATATCCCATACTTCGGTTCCTTCGCGTTCAACCATTTTTTTCGCAGCTTTAATCGTTGTCGCTAAACCGCGAAATTGTAATTTGCTAAAAATAAATGGTTTGAATAATTCCAATGCCATTTTTTTCGGCAAACCACATTGATGCAAACGCAATGAAGGACCAACCACAATGACTGAACGTCCCGAATAATCAACTCGTTTCCCGAGTAAATTTTGACGGAAACGCCCTTGTTTACCCTTAATCATATCCGCAAGTGATTTCAACGGACGACGATTTGTCCCTGTAATTGCACGACCACGACGACCATTATCAAGCAACGCATCGACTGATTCTTGCAGCATTCGTTTTTCATTACGCACAATAATGTCAGGCGCACTCAAATCTAATAAACGATTTAAACGATTATTACGGTTAATTACACGACGATATAAATCATTCAAATCTGATGTCGCAAAACGCCCACCATCAAGAGGTACTAACGGACGTAATTCGGGTGGCAGTACAGGTAACACTTTTAAAATCATCCATTCGGGACGATTTTTTGAAGCTAACAACGCACTCATGACTTTAAGGCGTTTAGCATATTTTTTGATTTTTGTTTCTGAGCTAGTTGCGTTAATTTCCTGTTTTAAAATTTCAACTTCAGCTTTTAAATCAATAGATTTCAACAACTCGTAAATCGCTTCTGCACCCATTTTAGCGACAAAATCGTCACCATATTTCTCTTGTGCATCTTGATATTCATCATCTGTCAGTAATACCCCTTTGACTAAAGGTGTATCACCAGATTCTAAAATCACAAACGATTCAAAATACAACACTCGCTCAATTTCACGCAACGTCATATCGAGTAATAACGCGATGCGCGAAGGTAATGATTTTAAAAACCAAATATGTGCAACAGGGCTAGCTAAATCAATATGCCCCATTCGGTCACGACGTACTTTAGAAAGTGTGACTTCTACACCACATTTTTCACAGATAACACCACGATGTTTTAGACGTTTATATTTACCGCATAAACATTCGTAATCACTTACGGGACCAAAAATTTTGGCACAAAATAGTCCATCCCGTTCTGGCTTAAACGTACGGTAATTAATTGTTTCTGGTTTTTTTACCTCACCATACGACCATGAACGAATCACATCTGGCGAAGCGAGACCAATACGAATACCATCAAAATCTTCTGCGCGATTTTGACGTTTTAAGAAATTCATTAAATCTTTCAAGAGCTTGTCCTCTTTAAAATAAGTTTAAAAGCACAAGGCGCAAGACGCGCCTTGTAGACTGGCCTGTGCCTAAGATTATTCTCGTTCTAATTCAATATTGACTGCTAATGAACGAATTTCTTTAATTAACACATTGAATGATTCTGGCATTCCAGCTTCCATTTTGTGATCACCATCAACGATGTTTTTATACATTCGAGTTCTACCAGTAACATCATCCGATTTTACTGTAAGCATTTCTTGCAACGTATAAGCAGCACCATAAGCTTGCAATGCCCAAACTTCCATTTCACCAAAACGCTGACCACCGAATTGCGCTTTACCACCCAACGGTTGTTGCGTCACGAGACTATAAGGACCCGTTGAACGAGCGTGCATTTTGTCATCAACCAAATGGTTCAATTTCAACATATACATATAGCCAACAGTGACTTTGCGTTCAAATGGTTCACCTGTTAAACCATCATACAAAATAGTTTGCCCATCTTCAGGTAAATCAGCTAGACGAAGCATTTCATGAATATCTTCTTCATTTGCCCCATCAAAAACAGGAGTTGCCATCGGCACGCCACTAACTAAATTAGTTGCCATTTCCAAAATTTCGGCATCACTAAACGAAGCTAAATCTTCTTTACGTCCATTACAGTTGTAAATTTTGTCCAAATACTCACGAATTGCCTTCACTTTCGTTTGAGACGCATCGTATTTCGCTTCTAGCATTTTACCGATTTTGATGCCTAAGCCTTTCGCCGCCCAACCCAAGTGAGTTTCTAGCACCTGCCCGACATTCATTCGAGATGGTACACCTAATGGATTAAGTACAATATCAACAGGATTACCATCAGCGGTATACGGCATATCTTCAATCGGACGAATCATCGAAATAACCCCCTTATTTCCATGTCGTCCTGCCATTTTATCACCTGGTTGAATGCGGCGTTTCACAGCTAAATAGACTTTCACCATTTTCAAAACGCCAGGTGGCAAATCATCACCCATCGTAATTTTGCGTTTTTTATCTTCAAATTTCGCATCAAAATCTTTGCGTTGCTGCTCAATTTGTTTTTCGGTGACTTCTAACAATGTATTGAGTTCATCCTCTTTCATTTTGAGTTTGAACCAATCAGATGGTTTCAAACCATCTAAATACTTCTGCTTAAGCACATCGCCAGCACTCAAATCCTTACCAGCTTGAGCCACTTTACCAACTAAATCTTTAGCGATTCGCGCAAAAATATCGCCTTCAAGAATCTTAATCTGATCATCCAAATCTTTACGATAACTTTTGATTTGATCTTGTTCGATGTCTAACGCACGTTTATCTTTTTTTACGCCGTCACGAGTAAAAACTTGAACGTCAATCACGGTTCCTTCGATACTACCAGGGACACGCAACGAAGTATCTTTCACATCTGCGGCTTTTTCACCGAAAATCGCACGCAACAATTTTTCTTCTGGAGTAAGTTGAGTTTCGCCTTTCGGCGTAACCTTCCCAACCAAAATATCGCCACCTTTTACTTCGGCACCAACGTAAACAATACCCGATTCGTCCAGTTTCGATAATGCTTCTTCACTAACATTTGGAATATCAGCGGTAATTTCTTCTGGACTATGTTTCGTGTCGCGAGCTACACAAGTTTTTTCTTCGATGTGAATAGTCGTGAAGCGATCTTCTTTAACAACACGTTCAGAAACAAGAATCGAATCTTCATAGTTGTAGCCATTCCAAGGCATAAAGGCAACTAGCATATTTTGCCCAAGTGCCAATTCACCCATATCGGTGGAAGGTCCATCTGCCATAATGTCGCCAGATTTCACTTTGTCGCCAACTTTAACCAATGGTTTTTGATTGATACAAGTATTCTGGTTTGAACGGGTGTATTTAATTAAGTTATAAATATCAACGCCAGACGTGCCATTTTCAGTTTCTGTATCGTTCACACGCACAACAATCCGAGCGGCATCAACCGATTCTATTTTTCCACCTCGTGTTGCCACAACCGTTACGCCAGAATCTTTTGCAACAGTACGCTCCATACCAGTACCAACAAGCGGTTTTTCAGCTCGTAAAGTTGGAACTGCTTGACGTTGCATGTTTGATCCCATCAAAGCACGGTTCGCGTCATCGTGTTCTAAGAATGGGATAATCGAAGCAGCGACTGAAACAATTTGTTTTGACGATACGTCCATATATTGCACGGTATCGGACATCGCTAAAGTAAATTCATCTTTATGACGGCAAGATACTAAACCATCAATCAATTTACCTGTTTCATCAACGGGAACACTCGCTTGCGCGATAACAAATTCACCTTCTTCAATCGCAGATAAATAATCTACTTGATCGGTTACTTTGCCACTTACTACTTTACGGTAAGGTGTTTCCAAGAAACCATAATTATTGGTTCTGGCATAAACAGACAACGAGTTAATCAATCCAATGTTTGGTCCTTCAGGAGTTTCAATTGGACAAACCCGACCATAGTGTGTTGCGTGTACGTCACGGACTTCAAAACCTGCGCGTTCACGAGCCAAACCACCTGGTCCTAAAGCAGAAACACGACGTTTATGCGTTACCTGCGATAATGGATTATTTTGATCCATGAATTGTGACAATTGACTGGAACCAAAAAATTCTTTGATTGCTGCGGAAACAGGTTTCGCATTAATAATTTCTTGTGGCATTAAGCCTTCGGAATCTGCTAGCGTTAAACGCTCTTTAACGGTTCGTTCAACACGCACTAAGCCGACACGGAACTGGTTTTCAACCATTTCACCCACAGAACGCACGCGACGATTTCCCAAATGGTCAATATCATCAACGATACCGTTACCATTACGAATAGCAATTAACTCTTTCAATACATCGATGATGTCTTCTTTTGTTAAAGTTCCTGTACCGACAATCGCTTCCCGTCCTAATCGACGATTAAATTTCATTCGTCCGACGACAGATAAATCATATCGTTCGTCTGTGAAAAATAAATTCTGAAATAAATTTTCTGCTGACTCGCGGGTTGGCGGCTCACCAGGACGCATCATGCGATAAATTTCAACTAATGCTTCTAAATTATTGGTAGTAGTATCAGAACGCATAGCATTAGAAATGTATGCACCACGATCTAACTCATTGACATACAAAGTGTTTAATTCACTAACACCAGATTCTATACAGCGATCAATAATATTACCTGTTACTTCTTCATTAACAGATGCGATTAACTCACCAGTTTTTTTATCAACTACATTATGTCCTAGAATTTTACCAATCAAATACTCTCTAGGAACTTCAAACGCTGTTAAACCTACTTTATTGATGTCACGAATATGTTTTGCAGTAATTCGCCGCCCTTCCTCAACTAAAACTTGACCGTCATTTTTAATATCAAATGCAGCAATTTCGCCTCGTAAGCGTTCAGGAGCAATATGCAAAATACAAACATTTTGATCTATAACAAATTTATTAGTTTCAAAAAATATGCTGATTATTTTTTCATTATCAAATGTTTTATCCAAGGCTCGTAATAAAATAGTAGCGGGAATTTTTCGCCGACGATCAATACGTACATAAACGCAATCTTTATGATCAAATTCAAAGTCCAGCCACGATCCACGGTAAGGAATTACGCGGGCATTAAATAATAACTTCCCAGATGAATGGGTTTTGCCTTTATCATGATCAAAAAAGACACCAGGTGAACGATGTAATTGAGATACGATTACACGTTCAGTACCGTTAATTACAAAAGTTCCATTGTCTGTCATTAATGGCAGTTCACCCATATAGACTTCTTGTTCACGTACATCTTTAACTACTTTAGCTGAAGCCGATGCTTCTTTGTCATAAATCACTAAACGCACTAGGACACGTAAAGAAGCCGCATAAGTTGCGCCACGTTGTTGACATTCTCTAACATCAAAAACTGGATCACCTAAACGATAACGTACATATTCCAACACCGCGTATCCGTTATGACTTTCAATCGGGAAAACACTTGAAAATGCAGCGTGCAACCCAAGAGTTTCACGTTTATTTATATCAACACCAGACTGTAAAAAATGGGCGTAAGAATCAATTTGAGTGGCGAGAAGATAGGGAACGTCAAGTACTTCGGTACTTTTCCCAAAGTTATTTCGAATACGCTTTTTTTCGGTAAAAGAGTAGGACATATCGCTTTAAAACCTTTTGTCGTAGAACGCTTTACTATGCAATAAGTGCAAGCAACAAAAGGCCGGTGACAAAAGCCACCAGCCCATTCATAAATCAGGCAAAACCTGAGCAGTGAATCAAAATTTATTTGATTTCGACTGTTGCGCCTGCTTCTATTAAGTCTTTTTTAAATGCTTCAGCTTCTGCTTTAGAAACACCTTCTTTCAACACAGTTGGCGCACCTTCAACTGCGTCTTTAGCTTCTTTCAAGCCAAGACCAGTGATTCCACGAACAACTTTAATTACTGCAACTTTATTTTCGCCAAAGCCAGTCATAATCACATCGAATTCAGTCTGCTCTTCAGCAGCAGCTGCTGCTGGAGCTGCTGCTGCTACAGCAACCGCTGCAGAAACACCAAATTTTTCTTCCATCGCTGTAATTAAATCAACGATTTCCATAACAGTCATGTTTGCAACTGCGTCTAAAATATCCGCTTGTGAAATTGCCATTGTGTATTCCTCTAAAATAATTGGTTTTAAACCAGTAAATAAAAATTAGGCGGCTTCTTGTTTTTGATCTCGAAGTGCAGCCAACGTCCGAACGAATTTTTCGGTTGGTGCTTTCATCACAGACATTAACATTGCAATACCTTGATTGCGCGTTGGCAAACGAGCCAAACGTGGCAACTCTGAACCGTCGAAAGCTTGCCCGTTAATGGCAACAATCTTTGCGATAAGTTTATCGTGCGTTTTCGAAAAATCACTGATTAAACGACCTGCCGAACCTGGATCTTCCATTGAAAATGCAATCAGTAACGGTCCAACAAGCGCGTTTTGCATACATTCAAATTCAGTTCCTGCTACAGCACGTTTTGCTAACGTGTTTTTAACAACTCGCAAATAAACGCCTGTTTCCCGTGCAGTTTTACGTAATTCAGTTAATTCGGTTACGGTCAATCCACGATACTCAGCGACAACTGCGGAATGCGCTTTCGCGGCATATGCAGCAACTTCTTCTACGACAACTTTTTTGCTGTCTAAATTTAGAGCCATAGCTTACTCCGATAATTCTGAAAATTTTCAGCTTGAAAATTCACACGCTGAAAGTGTGTTTACGGTACGAATCAATTAGATTACGTCCGCCTACGCAGGAAAATTAAGTGTAAACACACACCCCTGCGGTCTTTGACGGCTACAGAACTAAAGTTCTGCAACTCAAAGTCTTGTCAGATTGATTACAAACCACTCATATCCAACCATAAGCCTGGACCCATAGTTGACGAAAGCGTAATTTTTTTAATATACACACCTTTTGAAGTGGTAGGTTTCAATCTTCTTAAATCTGCCATCAATGCTTCTAAATTACCTTGGATTGAAGCTACATCAAATGCTACTTTACCCAATGTGCAATGAATAATACCGCCCTTATCTGTTCTGTATCGAACCTGACCTGACTTGGCATTTTTAACAGCTGTTGCGACATCGGTTGTAACTGTTCCAACTTTAGGATTAGGCATTAAACCACGAGGTCCTAAAATCTGCCCTAATTGACCAACAACTCGCATAGCATCTGGTGAAGCAATAACAACGTCAAAATCCATTTCACCTTTTTTGACTAACTCACCTAAATCATCCATACCAACAATGTCTGCACCAGCTTCTCTAGCAGCATCGGCATTTGCACCCTGTGTAAATACCGCAACACGAACAGTTTTTCCTGTTCCATTTGGCAATACAGTTGCCCCACGAACGTTTTGATCTGATTTACGTGGATCGACGCCCAAATTTACGCTGACATCAATTGATTCTGAAAATTTTGAAGTTGCTAATTCTTTTAATAGAGCGACAGCATCTGCAATAGAATATTGTTTTGCTATATCAATTTTTGTAGCAATTAGCTTTGCTTTTTTTGTTAATTTAGCCATTTTACAAACCCTCCACAATTAAGCCCATGCTTTTTGCACTACCAGCAATCGTCTTCACTGCGCCTTCTAGGTCTGCAGCATTTAAATCTTCCATTTTAACTTTCGCAATATCTTCCAACTGCTGACGAGTTACCGTGCCGATTTTTTTTGTATTTGGGTTACTGCTGCCACTTTTTAAACCTAATGCTTTTTTCAACAAAATAGATGCTGGTGGTGTTTTAGTAATAAATGTAAAACTACGATCACTATAAACAGTGATAACTACAGGCAAAGGCAAACCTTTTTCAACATCTTGAGTTTTTGCATTAAACGCTTTGCAAAATTCCATGATATTCACACCACGTTGTCCTAAAGCTGGACCAACAGGTGGACTTGGATTTGCTTCACCTGCTTTAACTTGCAATTTAATGTAGGCGGTAATTTTTTTAGCCATAACTTACTCCAAAAATGGGTTAAACGCTTTTCAGCTCCCCTTAAGACAAAAAATCCCCAACTTTTTAAAAGCCAGAGATAATTAAAAACTTATTAAGTTTTTTCAACCTGATCAAAATTTAATTCAACAGGTGTTGCACGACCAAAAATCAACACGGCAACTTTCAGTTTACTTTTCTCGTAAAGAACCTCTTCGACCTCTCCATTGAAATCTTTAAAAGGTCCATCAATAATCCGAATAACCTCACCTGTTTCAAATAACACTTTATGGCGTGGTTTATTTACACTATCTTCAATGCGACTCAAAATGGCATTAGCTTCCTTTTCAGAAATCGGAGCAGGACGATCTGATGTACCACCAATAAAACCAAGAACTTTTGGTGTATCCCTTACTAAATGCCACGTTTCATTGGTTAATTCCATTTGTACCAAAACGTACCCTGGAAAAAACTTACGATCACTTTTTCGTTGCAGACCCATTTTCATTTCAACAACTTCTTCAGTTGGAATGAGAATTTCACCAAACAAGTCGTTTAATCCTTCGCGTGTAACGCGCTCCTGTAATGCAAGCTTAACTTTATTTTCGAAATTAGATTGCGATTGAACTACATACCAGCGTTGTGACATATTAAACTTGCCCTGTAAGTAGGTGCACACCCCAAAAAAGGAATGTATCCAGCAACCAAAGTACTAAACTAACAACAGAAACCATCGCAAATACCAACAATGTAGTGCGTGTAGTTTCGTCACGAGTTGGCCAAACAATTTTCCTGACTTCGACTTTTGAGTCGGAAATAAATCCACTAACGACAACACCCCAAGCAGTCGTTGCCAACATTGCGATGACACCACCCGAAATAGCTAATAAACCTAAAACACGATAAATTAATTTAATATCGGAAAAATAATAAAATGCCGCTATTCCAGCAATAACAAAGACGACGGAAAAAACTTGTTTGACAACATCAAAGATATTTACTGATGCCTCGGCTTGCGTATTCATAAGTGCGGACTTTTAAGGTGATCTATAAAAATTAGATATTTTGTGCTGGCAGGCCAGGAGGGGATCGAACCCCCAACCAACGGTTTTGGAGACCGCCATTCTACCAATTGAACTACTGACCTATTCAGACAAACTTTTGATACTACTAAAACACCATACGGTTTAATGTACGGTAAAAAATTTTATTCAATAATCGATGCAACAACACCAGCACCTACTGTGCGTCCGCCTTCCCGAATTGCAAAACGCAAGCCCTCCTCCATAGCGATAGGTGAAATCAATTTCACTTTTACCGAAATATTATCACCAGGCATTACCATCTCAACACCTTCTGGCAATTCTACAGCACCAGTTACGTCTGTTGTTCTAAAGTAAAACTGCGGACGATAACCGTTGAAGAATGGTGTGTGACGACCACCTTCATCTTTAGACAAAATATATATCTCAGAATTGAAGTAAGCGTGAGGTTTGATCGTACCCTTGTGCGCCAAAACCTGACCCCTTTCAACGTCATCACGTTTTGTGCCACGCAACAATAAGCCTACGTTATCGCCTGCTTCACCTTGATCCAGCAATTTACGGAACATTTCAACGCCTGTACAAGTTGTAACAACAGTTGGACGAATACCTACGATTTCAACTTCTTGACCAACTTTAATCACACCACGTTCGATACGACCAGTAACAACAGTACCACGACCTGAAATTGAGAATACATCTTCGATTGGCATTAAAAATGCACCATCAACAGCACGCTCGGGCAATGGAATGTATACATCTAAGGCTTCAACCAATTTAATAACCGAAGGCGCACCAATTGGACTTTCATCACCTTGTAAAGCTAACAATGCGGAACCTCGAATAATTGGTGTATCGTCGCCTGGAAACTCATACATATCTAATAATTCACGAATCTCCATTTCAACCAATTCAATCAGC